>ENA-ORSL01002251-ORSL01002251.1-human-gut-metagenome-genome-assembly--contig:-NODE-2251-length-14301-cov-2.800505_pt1 | contig 14301 bp, 7 predicted proteins | sample MGYA00242190_ERZ509157 | MGnify/ENA primary metagenome ERZ509157 (study PRJEB26280, sample SAMEA2338664) | human gut metagenome | biome: human gut; feature: human-associated habitat; material: faeces...
TGTTCAATGACGGGCAACTGTCTATTTTCTAATTTTATTTCGAACTCACGTTAAAATAGGTTGTATCACGGCAAAATATTCAAGCAAGCTTAAGATTTTGCGTTCGATTTGCATTATCTTTGCGAACATGAACATCCGTAAACTTTTCCTCTTTGCATTTTGGACGGGTTGCTGTCTGACATCGACTTTATACGCCCAAGAACGCGCCAAACCTAAAAACGGAGAAGGCGTATCGACATTTCTTCAACGTTTTGGCTACACTTCCCGTGCTGCCCAAAAGGAGTTTCTGGAAATCAACAAAGGGAAACTGACCCGCGACGGAGGCTTGATACTGGGACGTAGTTACCGGCTTCCCACCGGTAAGAAGTCTGGGAAAAAGGCGCGGGCAGGCAGCCGTAAGACTAGCGTTGTAGAACCGCTTTTCGGCCCGGTATACCAAAACGTATCCGTCCGTTCCCATGAGTTAGAAGGTGCTTGCTTGTATCTGGTCAGCGGGCACGGAGGTCCCGACCCCGGAGCCATCGGAAAAGTAGGAAACCGGGAATTGCACGAAGACGAGTATGCCTACGACATCATCCTGCGGTTGGGACGTGCATTGATGGAAAAAGGTGCCAAGGTACATATCATCATTCAGGATGAGAAAGACGGCATCCGCGATGACCGGTATTTGTCCAACAGCGACCGTGAGACCTGCCTCGGACAAACGATTCCGCTCGACCAGATAGCCCGTCTACAGCAGCGGTGCGATGCCATCAACCGCCTGACGTATAAGGATAAAGAGAAATACAAACGTGCCATCTTCATCCACGTGGACAGCCGGGGAAATAAAGACCAGGTCGATGTATTCTTCTACCACTCTCCCGGCAGCAAATTAGGAAAACGGCTGACGGAAAACATTCATAAAACCTTTGAACGGAAATACGACAAACACCAACCGAACCGGGGATTCCGGGGTACGGTAAGCGAACGTTCGCTCTACGTATTAAAAAAATCCAACCCGGCGGCAGCTTTCCTGGAACTGGGCAACATACAAAACGAACGCGACCGGAAACGCCTCGTCATCCCGTCCAACCGTCAGGCCTTAGCCGACTGGATTTGCCAGGGTATCATAAAGGATTTCAAGGGACAACGGTAAAACCGAAGTCCCTATAAGACAAAAAGAACGCATAGAGGAAATCATTCCCTATGCGTTCTCCTTTTTAGTGCACGTGCTGTCACAGCACACGCAACTACCAACCTATTATTTCATATAAAACTTCTTCACTGTTCCGTCGGAGTACTTGAAGATGTTGACCTGCCCTTTCAGCGGAGCAGCCACACGCTTGCCGCTTACGGCATAGATACCCAGCAATTCAGCACCTTCAGGACCTTTCACTCCGGCAATGCTACTTCCCTCATGGGCTTTTTTAGCATCTGCCAATACCTTCTCGATACCGGCTTCGATAGCCGTCGCGTCAATTTGACTTTCTGCCGTCAGTTTCACTTCATCGTACAAGCCCTTCACCTCGTTACTGATGGAATCGATGTCTTCCTGCAAAGCGGCAATGTCGGCCGTGAACTGTTCTGCCACCTCGGCATAATCCGTTTCTATCGTAGTCTTCGCAGCGTCCAACTTAGCCTGAACGGCGGCAATGTCGGCAGTCAAACGAGTGTAAGCTTCTTCATTGGCAGTAACTTTCTGCTGATAGTCCAACACCATTTCCACCATATCCACGATAGCCGTGTCGATTTCCACCACAGGAGCCAACACCTCATCATAAATAGTCGCGAGCGTTTCATTGGCGTAAGCCTCGTTCACAGACTTCTGCAAATCCTCAATACGGGTAGCCACTTCCTGAACGGCATTCACGACAATCGCACTGTCTTTCACGTTGGCAGCCTCAGTATTGATTTTCTCTACGGCAGCCTCATAACGCGTACGCAGGCCCTGTATGGAGTCATTGGCAGGAGTATAGTAGGCGATGAAAGAATTAATCACCTTCATAACTAACTCACCCTCCATATTAATGCCATGTCCTGCATTATCCGACAAAATAATTTCATCCAATGAAAGCTCAGCAACCTCTTGGAAAGTCTCAGAAGCTTTCACAAAGAAAGAAAATACCACACCCGTATCTCCCTTCAGCGTTTCGCTCGTCAGACCACTCAGTACCAATTTGGTACGACCGTCTTCCAAAATACTGGAAGAGATAGACAAGTTCTGTGGTAAACGTTCACCATATTCAAACTTAGGTGCACCGTTGGCCTCCGTATCCAATGACAGTCCTTCGGGCAACGACAACACAGCCTCCATACCACGGACACTCGTATAGTTACGCAAGCCCAAGCTTACTTTTTTAACACTACCGTCGTTCTTCACGCAAATAGAGTCTTCGGTAAGATAGAAAAAGCCCACGTTCGGGCTCACATGTGCGGTATAGGAATCAAGGTGATACCCCTTGATGTTACCGCTCTCTTCAAACTCCGAACTGCTGCCCACAATGTTATCCAACACGATTTCACTGGTTTCTACCATATTCTCATTTGCCCTTACTTTGAAATAAGCCACGGCACCGCGGTCGCCTGCAATATTATAAATCCCATTGGGCTGAATGAGAAGGCGCACCGTCTTGATACCTTTAGCCATATCCTCCATGGAACTTTGCACCTCATTCATATAAATGCTGTGCGAAGAACGGCTCAAGCGCACCTCATCGCGTTGTACACTATTCGGAACGAAATCCAAGCCTTTGGGAAGCTTGAAGTCCATCTGCAAACCCACCATAGGATCGCTATTCTCCAAATAGACAGAAATCGTCTTCTCTTCGTCCACCTTGATATTGAAATTATCAATGGTGACCTTGTTCTCAGCTTCAGCACTTGCCACAAAAGCCATCACCATGCCCCATATCCATAGGCACTTCGCCGCAAACCGTCGCATCGAAGTATTTGTATTCTTTGTCATACGTTCTGTTTTTATTATTCTACATTAAGCTCCTTTAGAAGGAAAGCGCAGCCACCTTACGTGGCAGCCACGCTTCCTACACACAGAGACTTTATTCACTTACTTCTTCAAAACTTTCTTCACTGAACCGTCAGCATTACGGATGATGTTGATACCTCTTGTGAACTTGTCCATGATCTGACCGCCCACAGAGTATATCTTCTCTTTCATGCTTGGGTTGGCCTGCACACCGTTGATACCGGTTACGCCGCCTTCGCCACTGCCACCGATGCTGTAAAGTACGCCATCGACATCTGCTGCAAGCACATTGCCTACGGTCATCTTAGAAGCAGCACGACCCGATACTTCCAAATAAATCAGGGCTTCGCCATTTGCGTTAAGCTCTTTGTTCTGGAGCGAACTTACCACGATGCGGTGCGTCGTCCCATCGGCCAATGTATTGGAATACAACTGGTGGTCGTCTGCACTTCCGCCCAAAGATTCTCCCAACAAAGTTACGCCTGCGGGAAGCGTCACGTCCATCTGGCAAGCTACGTAGGGGTTCACGTTTTTCAGAAGGATGGCTACACGCTTCGTGCCTCCGACTTCTTCCATGTTCATCTCTACGCTTTCTTCGGTCTGCGTCATCGCAAGCTCTGCCAAACGTACACGAGGTGCCACTTGACTGACCTCCATCGTGTTGTAATCCATAATCTTGTTCGTGAGCTTCGTTAGATCGGCCACGTTGATCCGACCGTCGTCGTTCACATCTGCGGCATACCACTTGATCGTACCCGCGATAGCCTCAGCCTTAGACGGGTCGAGCACATACATCATCAATTCCGTATAGTCGAGTACATCGACAACGCCGTCACGCAATACGTCACCCCGTATGAATGATTCGGTTTCTATCGTTTCACGTACGTTTGCCATCCGTTCTTCCTGCTTTGCAAGTGCGGCCTGAATTTGCGGAAGGGCTTCTTTTACGTAGTGAATTGGCGTCGAAGTAACATCATTACCATTGATGTCCACACTGACGTAACCGTCATTGGTATCCTCATTATAGGATTTAATATTGCCTAAATCTTCCCTGACAAGCTCCAACGTATCGTTCAAGGCATCTTCAACTTCGACAACAAACGTATGACTGTTCACAGACTTAACAAGTTCAATCCTGTCACTCAGTGCCTTATCAATCACGCCCGTATATTCTATGAAGGAAGCCCTGCAGTCCAAAGAGTCGATACGCTCCAGCACTTTATCCATAATGGTTTTAAGATCATTTTCGGCGTCTACGTCAGTCAATTCGATATCAGCATAGTATTCATCCATGGCCTTACCGTATTTGCCGATATGGGCCGTAATGTCAGCTATACTTTCTGCATTAGCCTTCTCGTCTACCTTGTAATACTCAAAGCCGGTCAGCTTGTCTACTACAGTGGTGAGCGAGTCATTCAAATGAGCCATATCAGCCTTGCGGGCCTCGTAAGCCTCATCGTTGAGCGTATAACGTTCCTGATCTTTTGCGATGTCGGACAACAACGTCTTCAAATCAGACAAGATAACATCCATCTTGTGATTCAACTTGTCTTGATAGAACAACATGTTCGTCTTGTTCTGCTCTATACCGTCTTTCACGGCAACCACATCACTTTCAAGTCCGGCCATATCGCCCTCGAATTTACCCTGTACGTTGGCATGACAGGCAGCAAGCGTCTCTCGGCCAGCCTTCACATCTCCTTCCACTTCGCCTGCACGGTCCATAAGAGCTGTGTAAGCATTCTCTGTGGCAGCAGCATCCGTGTAAGTTGCCAGTTTCGTACGCATGTCTGCAATCCAAGTCTCATAAGCCAGGAATAACGGCTGTTTGGCTTTAGTTTCTGCGTTGGTGATTGCACCGTCATTAGCGGTATCCTTCGTAAAGGCAGCCATTTTTTCCTTGATAGCTGTAGACAAAGCGTTTACTTCTGCCTCAGCGTCAGCATCGCCTTTCACCTTATTCTGTGCGTCGGCACAAGCAGCCTGCAATACATTGAATTCTGCCAGTATTTGAGCCTGTTCTTTCGTATTGGCCGATTGATAAACGCTTTCGATAGAAGTCGTGATACTCTTGCATTCATTCTCGGCAGTTGTCTTGTAAGCGTTATCCAACCCACCTTTGTAGCGTTTGGTCTCCAAATCGCTAATCAGCCTGTCGATACGAGCTTGCAAAGCATCCACACCGCAAGCGTCTGTCAGGATATAGGCATCGACATACTTCGCAGCCTCATCCAACGGTGCCTGCAAGGCTTCAACCTTCACAATAAGACCGTTATATACGTCATTATTGGTCACATATTCGTTATGTTCCGTCTTTCCGCTGACATAAGCATTATACATTGGAGTACCGAACTGTCCTAACTTCACATGCAACTCAGTCATGACATCACCATAAATATGACCCGTGTTATCAGCATACGTCTTTTCTGCTTCTGTCAACGTAGGCCGGGTTGCCTTGATATCATCAACGAATTTCTTTCCATCGACTCCTTCAAGATAAGCACCATTTTCATACCATTCTTCCAATTCTGCCAAATGGCTGTTGTATTGTTCAAGGGTATCGGTATGCAATGTCTCCCATTCGTACACTGCAGCAGGTTCTTTTCCATCCGCAATCCAAGCCTCAAAATTAGCGAAATCAGAGACGATGCCGTCCACTTTCGTGATATTGAACTGACCCGGAACGAAATCTTTGATAGCTTCTGCTTTTTCGAGAACAGCCTGAACGTTGGCAAACGCCTCATCAGCCGTAACATAATCGGCATCGACCAATTCTTGATAGGCAGCGTCATACAATCCCTGCGCAGTTGCATATTCACCGGCAAAGAACGTCTGCGTAGCACTTTGCACAGTTGCATCCATTGTATTCAATATCTGGTCTATCTTGCCTTCGTATGCCCGTACGTCGGCCTCATATTGTTTATCAGGGTCGAACAACATCTTGTCTGTATTTTGAGCCTCGCTAAAGGCAGCAAAAGCTTCGTTCTCGATGTTGTTGATTTCTTGAAGGTAGTTTTGGATACTTGTATTCGCTGTTTCTACCGCACTCTTAACGACATTAAGCAGTGCCGGAGTCTGTACCTTGCTAACCTGTCCTATCACATTCACAGCTTCGATGTAGCAATTACGCATATCCTCGACGGCACTGTTAAAGCTATTGTAACGGGTCTGGTTATCAGTTTTCACAGCATCCACGTAGCCCTGCTCACGACTTGCGCCGATCGTAACCACCTGCATTTTGATGGTTTGCAATACGCCATGTATGGTTCCATATTGTTCTTCGGATTTACCCTTCTCAAAAGCTGTGGCAATATCCTCCGCAACTTGATTTTCAAGTTTGCTTCTCCGCCTCTAATTGTTCGATAAAGGCTTTGGCTGCCGTAGTCGGGTCACCTACAGTCAATATGGTATACAAACTGTCCACGGAATTTTTCACAGTTGCGTATTCTGTATCCAGTGTGTTATCCACTTTGATATTTGTCTCAGCATCCTTAGATACCTGCTTTATCTTTTCACAAATATCAGTGTAGTCCTCTTTGAAGTTGTCTTCTCGCGTCTGGCAGCTTTCGGCACTATTGTCGTTGTAATGGCTCTTCCAAGCCGCATTCACGTTAGCCACCCAATTATCGAACTCTATCACATACGTGCCTTTCGGGTTGGTATTCTCGCCCAACAGGCCATTTACGTAATGGTTTTCACTATTGCCCAATGCCAAATTTGACAGTTCGCCCAATTCCGCTACTATCAAGTTGTGGATATCCGTCTTCTTGGTTTCTACAGCCAATCTTTCGTAAGCCGCCAAGTTCTTCCTGGCCACTTCCAATTCGGTCAATGTCGCTTTCACCTTGCCGTCAATAACCTTCATCGCCTCGTGAATAGCGGCACTGTCATTGTGCAATGTATCGCCCTTATACGCGTTGCCCATCGCCGTCTCCTGCTTACCAAGCTCCGTGGTATAACTGCCCTTCAGGTCATCAAAATGCTTTTTCGACACATCCTTGTCATCAATAGGAGTCCAATTCGCATCAATCTTACCGATATTTCCCGCAATACCATCAGCAACCTTCGTCAGACTTGCCTGTACGGAGTTGTTCTTGGCGTGAATTTCCTTCGCCTCACCGACCTCATCAATGAAGGCACTGACATCCTCAAGAAGTTTCGCCATCTCAGCACTGGCATCAGACAAGGCAGCCAAAGTTTCAGCCTGCTTATCCTCGCTTGTGTAGTCCAAATCAGTTACCGTTTCTTCTATTTTATCTACAGAGTTGTACAATACCGTCTGCTTTTCAAGCAAGTTCTTTGCAAAAGACCCGTAAATCTCCGCAGTCACCGAAAGTCCATCCAAATCATCATTTACAGATTTGATATCCGCAGTGATTTGATTCTTCAAACGGTTGATGGTAATTACGACTACTTGCTGGTCATACCATTCTTTGTGCTTATCGAAAGTTCCTACCAAGGTTTTCACCTCACCCGTGATACCTGTAGTTTCATTTCCCTTGGCATTGGTTGCCTCCGTCAAAACATTGTTCATGCCATTAGCATGCGTATCCCCATCGGCATCCTTGGCAGCCGCTGCGGCTTTCAAAGCTGTTTGAAGGTCGGACAATGTCTTGTTCATTTCGTCTAACTTGCCGCCATAAGTTGGTAAATCATCGATATTTTCGTCCGGTGTTTCCGTTCCGGTATAAACCGGTACATAACGTCCATCGCCATTCCCGACCTTGTCCGAAAGCTTTTTGATTTCTGCTTGAATATCGGCGATAGTCTTTGCAGCGTTGTCATAAACCTCCACGACGGCCTTGGCAGCATTCACATAGCCCTCGATTTTGCCCTTAAGAGATTCTATTTCAGCTTTCTTCGTATCTTTGTTATCGGCACAAGTCCCTTCATCAAAGCTTTTCTTTATATACGAAGAGAATGCATCTATCTCCTCTTGCAACTTCTTCTCATCGGTATCTTTATAGATGTCGCCCACCGACACGTCGCCATACTTCAGGGCATGCACTTCTGTCTTGGCCTTATCGAACGCAGCCGTTTGAACATCCAACACAGCGGTCAATTCCACTTTAGCCTGATAGTTCGGCAAAGATTGGTATTCTTTTTCAATGATGGTATTCAGGCTCTTTGTCACCGGTTCCTTAGCCTTCTCGTATGCACCTCCTTTTTGGGTATAAGCATCCAACGTATACTTCTTGTATTGATTTACAACCTCGGTTTCGATTGCTTTAAGATTGGCTTCGGCTTTTTCCAAATCGGACTTATACTTTTCGGAAACCACCGCATCTTTTTTCAATTCCGCAAGCAATGCCCATGGACTCTTGCCGTCTGTCCTTTCGGCAATCAAAGCCTTGTATATATTGTCATTGTTTTGGATGCTGTCCGTATAGAATTTATACACCTCGTCTGTTTTCTCGTACAAGCTGTCCAAAGCGTGCGTGTTAGCCTCATATCCCTCTTCTGCGGTCTGATGGTTCTCATTCGTTCCGTTTTTCCTCTCCACAGCTACAATGCCCAGGTTCACTTCGTTAAATGCATTGTGAGCCTCAGTACGCATCGTCTCATACAAGCCCGAGAAATCCTGAGGGTCTACCGCTACTTTCATGAAGGCCTGCAACTGTTCGTTATAATGAGCTTTAGTAGAGTTGATTTTCCCCAACACTTCGTCATAAGCCGTATGGTTCTTGTCGACATTCACCAACTTATCGGTGAATTTTTTTATAGCGTCCGATGCCTTTTTGGCAAATTCACTGTTGAATGCTGGCGTACATGCAGTAGCAGCAGTACCATTATCATAATAACCTTTAACTTCAACAAGGAAAGCATCGATTGTTTTCTTTGCAGCATTATATTCGCTCTGGGACAACACCTTGGCATAGTCCTGAGCACTTTGCTTACTGTTTACTCCGTCTGCATCACTCAAATTGCCAATATTTGTATCCCAAGCGCTTTTCAAAGCTGTATTTTGTTCTTCACCGACAGCCTTCGAAGCCGTATAAGCTCTCCAGTTGGCCAAATGCGCCTCGATATCCGTATCAAGTGCCTTGACCTCTGACATGAGTGTACTTCCTTCCACGCCATTGAGGTAAAACTTATACTCACCATACACCGTATAAGCAGCGAAATCACCGGCAGCATCATCTTTCACCCGATTGATTTTTACCGTTAAATCACTATACCGTTTATTAAATTCGGCATATTTATCCGCATCATCCTCTTGGCTCACTTTTGCAATAGCCTTCGAAGCTGCATTAAGCAATGTCCGTTGTGCTCCGGCAAAATCGAATACCAGTTCTAACTTGAAACCGCCAACCCGGAATTCCTTTCCCGTCTCGACAGCCTCAATGGCAAGAGTAACCTCGGATGCCGCAGTACCTTCCACTTTGAACTCGCCGTTTGTCAACGCCTTGCCGTTCACCAAGAACTTAGCATTCATCAAGGTAGTAGCCGACAACTTGTATGTACCAGGTAAAAGGGAACCCAAAGACTGAGAAATCGTGGTACCATTTGGAGATGTCAACACACCGTTCACCAACGATGGTTTTTCCGCTCCCACCCATTGATCCACTTCTGTCTTAATCTGATCCAAATTTGCATTGGCATAGGCTGCCATAGAAGCAGATGTCATTGCAAGAACAGAAACCAGTGTCTTCTTTTTCATACTTTTAATGTTTTAAATTCTATAAATTATTAAAGTCTCTTTTAAGCCATTCGAATGCCTTTACCTTTATATAAATAGGAATAGCACCCACCTAATTTTTGTGGGGTAAAATTACTTACTATCTATAAACGGCGTGCAAACTTAAAAGGTGTTATTCGTGAACCATGCCATTCTTTTCGTGAAAAAGCAAAAACAGAATGACGGTACAATCTGCGCCAAACGATTTTCCGTTCTGCTGCAAACGATTTTCGGACGTACTGGCATACGCTTTACGGACCCTTCCATGCTGAAAACCGGATAAAGGGAAAGCATGGGGGCCGTTGGGGCGCTCCCTGCCTGAGGCATTCGCACGGTTGCAGCGGTTGGAACCCGGGGCGATGGCAGGCGTGACGCTGCCGAAACTGGCCCAAGTCCTCATGGCCACAGGAGTACAGAAGGGGCACACACATTACGGCAACCGATACCGCGTGGCGGAAATATAAGATGGGATAATGGATTTATGGGAATAATTTAATATCTTTGTCGGGTATGACATGATTAAATGACTGTAGCCATGGGAACGGAAGGTATAATAGACAGGTATGTCAATTTTTACACGGATTTTGCATTTAAGAAGCTTTTCGGGACAGAAATGAACAAGGATTTGCTCATCAGTTTCCTAAACGCCCTGTTGCAGGGGCGTGAGGTCGTATTGGATGTCAATTATCTGAATACGGAACACCTCGGTACACAGGAGTATGACCGCCGTGCCGTGTTCGACGTGTATTGCAAAAACGACAAGGGCGAGGTTTTCTTGGTGGAGATGCAGAAGGGCGAACAGCAGTTCTTCAAGGACCGCAGCATTTATTATTCGACCTTTGCCATCAGGGAACAGGCTCCACGTGGCGAGTGGAACTATGAGCTGAAGGGGGTGTACACCATCGGCATCCTGAATTTTTGTTTCGACAAGGAGAGGGAGGGGAACTATTACCACGAGGTGAAGCTGATGGACACGGCCACGAAGGAGGTTTTCTATGACAAGTTGGTGTTCATCTACTTGGAGATGCCTAAGTTCACGAAGCAGGAAAATGAGCTTGAATCGTTGTTTGACAAATGGCTTTATGTCATCCGCAATCTGGCAGCATTGATGGAGCGTCCCCGTGTGTTGCAGGAGAAAGTCTTTGCGCATTTGTTCGAGGCGGCTGAAATCGCCAAGTTCTCAAGGGTCGAACGTTATGAATACGAGGAAAGCCTGAAGGCTTACCGGGATTGGTTCAGCGTAATGGCGACAGCAGAGTTGCGCGGAGAAGAACGCGGAAAAGAGAAGGGATTAAAGGAAGGTTTGGAGAAAGGTCGTATTGAGGAACGGTTGCGGAATGCAAGAGGTTTGAAGGCAAGGGGGGTGGACGCGGAAATCATTGCTCAGGTAACGGGGCTTTCTGTAGATGATATCTTAGGCTTGTAGAACAGTCTTACGTTCCATTTGATGTTGGCATAAGACTTTGGATTTTTAGCTTTTGCAGTGTCAGCCAAACGATTTTCCGTTCTGCTGCAAACGATTTTTCAATCTGCTGAGAACGATTTTCGGACGTACTGACATCCGTCTTACGGGCTTTGCCATGCTGAAAACCGGATAAAAAGAAGGTATGGAGGTGTCCCTGATTTGTATTCTCCCTACCTCACCTATAGCAGACAGTTTTTCGCCCGAAAAGGTTCGCATCCTTCAGACCTCCTCTGTACCAACACTTTAAGGTGAACTTTCTACCGTCCTATCCTTCACCGAAATTTCACCGGAAAACGAGTTGTCCGCATGAAACTGTTTTTAATAAAATACCATTCGGATTGGTTTTCAACACATTACGGTGAAGGGTCTGACACGGGAGCTTTCATATTGCATCTTCGCGGACAGATAATAGACTCAAAGCACACCGGTCTGCCACGAAACGTGACCTGAACGCCATCTGCCTTGAAGAACGCACCGCCACGGCATCGACCGCTGGAACTGCGACAACGTGGCACGATATTATAAAACAGTTTCAGCTTTGCGTCGTCGTAATCTGCGGTTTTCCGCTGATATCCTCCATCAACATGCGAAGCACAGGCTTAGGCAGGCGAAGCGTGTAGTTCGTACCGTGGTCGGCCAACACCGCCACCTGCTTCACCGCGTTGACATGGAAGACCCGCCGGATGTTGACGATATATTTACGTCCCAAGCGCAGGAACGCATCACCGGCCCTCCCCTTGTTCGAGAGAGCGGCTTCTACTTTGGCAAGGCCGAAAGGAATCATGAAATGTGTCCCCGAAGAGTAATAGACATGAGTGTAATGGTCGTCGGCCTCAAAATACAACATCCGGTCGAGATCCACGACATAGAGTTCACCATACACACTGAAGCATAGTTTGTTTTCCATCTGCACAACCCCGCCGCACTGTCATCCTGCGGCTTCGTGCCCGTGTCTTCCTCTCAGGCACCGGTTAATTTTTAAACGACATAATTCCGGGCACATACGAAAAAAGCGTGGAAAACCCGCCCGTTGCTGTTCCACACACTGAGGCCCTCGCATTGCCCATACCAGTAGAACAACAACGCACAGTCCCACGCCGATATGAACAACACCCACCTTTATGGCATCGTATGTGGTGTGCCACAAAAGTGGCACACTCACCAACGGCAATAAAGGCATGCGTTCCTGTACACACCCCATGGGCATCTGCCGCTGCCATGTCCTGACTGATACTTCGAATTTGCGAGATTCCAGTGTGTCAAGAACAAAGCGCCTAAGCAAACGCCTTCTCAATATATGCACACCCCCACCGCTGTTTTCCGGCTAAATTACCTTACAACTTTTTTCCGTGTCTCCACATGAAAAATCCCTTCTCGGCGTGGAATGTAAATGCAAAGATAGGAATAAATATGATAAAACCCGAAACATCCGGAAACAAACCGATGCTTCATGACATAAAAAATAAAATCGTTCAAAAACGGTGTGCCCGTAAACGCGAACAGGATACAAGGCTTCCACAGAGCGTAAAACCGCCGGCCAACCACATGGCAGCATGGGGCGCACGGTCTCCGTTGAGATAAAAAAGCAAAGCTACCAAGGCTGCTCCCGTGGTCTGTCCTACCAAACGTGCCGTGGCCTGCATCCCGCTCGCCCCACCGGTCCGATATGACGGTGCGGAACTCAGCAACAAATGGTTGTTGGGCGATTGGAACAGTCCGAAGCCGAAACCGCAGAGCATCAAACGCGCCACCAGTCCGCCATAACCCACCGACGGCGACACATCAGCCAACAAGAAGCACCCGACACTCATCAACAGTAGTCCGACACCTCCCAACAGCCCCGGATGGATTTTCGTAGCCAACGTGCCGGCCAAAGGACCGGCCACCACAATCACCAAAGGCCAGGCGGTCATCAACAGCCCCGTCTCTGCCGCGTTCATCCCGAACGTGAGATGAAACATAAAAGGTAAGGCCACCATGCCTAACATTTGCGAAGTGAAGGAAAGGATACTGGTCAGCACGGACAAAGAAAACACGGGTATGCGAAGCAAATCGAAAGGCAGCATCGGATAGGGCTGGCGCAACTGACGACGCACGAAAACGGTCCCTATCCCGGCTAAAAGGACAACTCCGGCCACAATCCAACGAAAGGACAGCCCGTGGGAAAAGGCTTCCACACAACCGATGAACAGACCGAACGTAAGAGCGTTCAGCACTGCCGAAGAGAAATCGAACCGTCGCCCTTCGACGCACGTCGGATTCCCCGGCAAGTATCTACGGGCTAAAAAGAATGTCAGTACGCCGAACGGCAAATTCACGGCAAACAGCCATGGCCAGGAGGCCACGGATAAAATCGCACCGGATATCGTAGGTCCGGCTACGGAGGCCAGAGCCACGACCGTGGCATTCAGTCCGAAACCTTTGGCCAGATGGCGTTTCGGATAAATCAGACGCACCAAAGAGCCATTCACGCTCATCACCATGGCTGCCCCCACGCCTTGCAACATGCGTGAAAGAACCAGCAGGACAAACGAACCGGACAAAGCACAACACAGCGAACCGACGGTAAAGAAAACCATTCCCCACAGATAGGTACGTTTGAATCCGAACAACTCGCCCAACGCGGAACATGGCAACAGGGTCATGACGACCACCAACTGGAAAGCATTGACTATCCAAATGGAATCGGAGGAAGAGATTTTCAACTGACGCGCAATCGTGGGCAAGGCCACGTTGCATATCGTGCCGTCGATGACCGAGAGGAACAACCCCGAAAAAATAGCCACCATGGCATAATAGATTTGCGGACGGTGAAGCCCGTCCCAATTCATATTCCCCACCACGTGTACTGCCGAAGGTTCCCGTCTGTCTTGTGCCATCTTTCTTATTGTGTTGAAAAAGCCGTCCTGCCCATGGCAAAACGGCTCATACATGATGATATATCCAACTACTTCTTGACTTCCACGATTTTTGTCGGTGCCTGTTCCGCATTCCGGCGGCCGGTCTCTTCCACCACACGGCGGGCAAAGCGCCGGTTGGAGCCGACCCCCGTCTTTATCCCCGCGCCGCGAAGCTTTTCAAGCGCCGCGACGGTGTTCGGGAAGAGGCGGATGCCGGTCTGCTCCACCCCACGGAACTCATTGCGGTAGTAGCTGAGCCACTCATCCTTGAAGTCTCCCCAGTACAGGCGCCAGC
>ENA-ORSL01002255-ORSL01002255.1-human-gut-metagenome-genome-assembly--contig:-NODE-2255-length-14285-cov-3.292410_pt1 | contig 14285 bp, 12 predicted proteins | sample MGYA00242190_ERZ509157 | MGnify/ENA primary metagenome ERZ509157 (study PRJEB26280, sample SAMEA2338664) | human gut metagenome | biome: human gut; feature: human-associated habitat; material: faeces...
GTTCGATTTGTCGGCATCGGAACAGGCCTTGAGCCTGTTCATTTTGTTTTGCGGTTGGATCTCACGAAGATGAACTGCGCCGCGCTGCGCGGCGGCTGTTTTGCGGCGGCGTGAGGTGAATATTCGCATATTGCGGTCACAGCCGCAAAACTCAGTTCGATTTGTCGGCATCGGAACAGGCCTTGAGCCTGTTCATTTTGTTTTGCGGTGGATTTTACGAAGATGAACTGCGTCACGCTCATCTGATTATTAAATCCGCTATAATCAGTATAAACGCTATGCTGTTGATCGTCAGCGTGCAGATAGATGTTACGTATACCCAACGTATGCTGCAACGCTGTACAATATTGACAAGTGAGCATATGATTCCGGTCAAGCAAAATACAATGCATGCAATAAATATTATCCCGTATAATACCGAAAGCATAATTTGAGCCACAGGTGCCATGGGGTGCTGATTTTCATCTGATGGCGGCTGATTGTCGGCACTCGACACCATGTCCTGAATTGCACCTACAGATATAATAACCGATATTGCGGCAAACATCAAAGCCAGAGAAAATGCAATTATACGTGAAGCTTTCATACATTATTCTCCTTGTAAGACAAACGGTTAAGAGGTTTGAACACAAGCGGCCACACAACCGCGGCAAATATTATCATTGCGGCATATTGTATGCTGTTTGACAGCATGAAATCGGACCCAAATATAAGAGGGAGCAACCATTTCAGTCCGGATTTTATTCCTATCAGCAGTGCCAAGCCGCCAACAAGTTTTATTGTCTGAACCCACCACGCTCCACTCGTCTGAAAGCGTACATATTTTCGCTCGATGGGCTGTGAGATGCACATTCCGGCTACAGCTCCTAACATGGAATAGGCGTTTTTACGTGCTGAGGCGTAGTTGGCTGCATCCATATCGGCAGGGAAGTGATAAAACTCTACAAAGAGCGTATACGCTACCGTCAGTGCCAACATGCCTAAAAAAACATAAATCAACTTTTCCGGATGCTTTTTGAGAAGTTTCATCAGTGGGACGCCGAGAGCAATCAGCACCAGCGCTATACCGAACGATACTCCAACATCCAACGGCGTATGCACGCCGAGATACATGCGTGACAGCGGTACAAGCATCATAAGGCACAGACAGACGATTTTAATCCAGCGGCGCGCGGTCGTTGCCGCGATACTGCCGAACGTGCCTACTGCATTCTGTGTGTGACCGGACGGAAAGGAATATCCGGTAGCATCTGCCCGCGCTCCTTCCACTATTGTGAATTCGGGGTCGAGCACCCAGGGACGTGGAACTCGGAATATAACCTTGAGTGTTTGGTTTATTACTGTGCCGACAAGTCCGACGCCAAGTAAAAGATATCCGCGCGGTTTGTCAACACACCATAATATTACCAACGCAATGATCATGAAAACCAGCTCGCCACCGAAAAATGTGATGAACTGCATAACGGCGTCAAGTATGGGATTTCTGACACTTTCAAAGAAATATAACAATTCCATAGCAGTTTCTCCCGGAACCGAAGATTTTAACAATATTTTATCATTTGCCACCCCTATTGTCAATATATACGCACAGATAACATTTTTGTTGACAGTGGCGTTAAGCAGTGGTAAAATAAATACAGATTAAACACCGAGGTGGACACATCAATGAAAAAAATAAATCTGATTGCTCTTGCTCTTGCCACTATATTGCTTTGCTCGTGTATGGTTCCTGGGGACAACACGGTGGAGACTACTTCGTCCGGTACGGATACTACCGTTCCTGATACCACAACGACAGCTGCGTCGGTATCCGGAGTGACGCTCAGTACGGATTATGCTGTTGTCCGGCCGGAAGGTGCGGGACAAAATGTCAAGGATGCACTGATCGCAATACGTGTGGCTATGACGGACATAGGAATCAAACCTGATGTCAAAACAGATTGGCTTAATCCCCGAAAGAATGAGCAGCCGGGCGAGCTTGAAATACTTGTCGGCGCTACCAACCGTCCGGAGAGTCAGGCGGCACTTGCCAATCTAAGCTCAAAATACGATTATACTGTACGCGTTGTCGGCAGTAAGGTGGTAGTTGTCGGCGGTTGTGACACGGCTACGCTGCGTGCAGCAGAATATTTTGTTGATTTGATAAAATCACTCAAGGACGCTCACCTTGAGGCTGACCTGTGCTACAACGGTCGTTGTACTGAGGCGGATCTGATAGTGCACCTTGACGGTGAGACCGACTGCACGTTTACAACGCTTTATGAAGGTGTTACCAGCACACATTATTCACTTTCAGCTGACAGCAAATATGGGCAGCAGGATATCACAATTGTAGAATTTGACCCCAAGCAGAACAATCTTTATTTTGATGTGACAATGGGCGGCAGCTATGCAACTACGCTCAAAACAGTAGAAAATACCGTTAAAACATTTAACGAGAACAACGGACAGGGCAAAACAGCCATAGCTGCCGTCAATGGAGACCTGTGGATGGTTACTTACGCGCATGCACGTGTGTTAGGTAAGGGAACAAGCTACAGGGACTGTTCCGATCCGGTTGTTAAAAAATCTATGAATATACCGCGCGGATTTGATATGTACGACGGCGAGATAATCACCTCGGCGCATATGACTCAGGAAACTCCGTATGAAGGAGATTTTTACTCATTCGGCATTACTGATGACGGAGAGGCTGTGCTCGGGAATCCTCAGGTCGGCATAAAAATTGTGAACAAGACATCTGATATCACGACATCCGCCAACGGATTGAACCGTTTGCCGGCCAATAATGCCTTGGTAATGTACACCGATAAGCTGTCGGCCAATAATGCGCTTGATGATGCGCATCAGGTTATTATCGATTGCGGCTATGATTATGTCGTGCGTCACGGTGAAACCATTACCGGTAAGGTGACGGCTGTCATCAAGTCCGGAGAGGCAGTCGATGCAGAACTTAAGCAAAACCGAATAGTACTGACCGCACGCGGCAATAAGATTGACAGTATCAAGGACTTCAAGGTCGGCGACAGTATTGAAATTTCAATTACCGTGACCGATAAAATGGGCAACAGCGCAGTCTGGCAGAAAATGAGGAATGCTGTCGGGGGGCATCTCCCTATAGTAATAAACGGGCGCTCGACGGGACTTACCGACCAAAACCGTTACCCTATGACCATACTCGGCACCAAGCAGAACGGTAATGTTGTTATGATCACATATGACGGCCGGCAGACAGGGTATGCAGTCGGTCTGAAAAACAGTGACGCAGCCATGCTGTGTGAGGAGTTGGGCATTAATAACGCCTTCTTTGTTGACGGCGGTGGCAGTGCTTCCATGGTTCAGCTGATTAACGGTGAGTACAAACTGGTAAATCGCCCGTCAGATAAAAAATCAGACGGTTCATATGGCCAGGCAAGGACAGTTGTAAACACTGTCATACTTTCGGTCGGACCTAAGAGAAGCTGAACAGAAAGTGACTTTATGGAAAATATAAAACGTGTACTTAGCTATACCCGCCGCGCGGTAGATGACTATCAAATGATACGTGCCGGAGATCGGATCGCGATTGGCATATCGGGCGGTAAGGATTCACTGACGCTGCTTTGTGCGCTTGCCGAACTGCGGCGCTTTTACCCCGAGCCGTTTGAACTTGAGGCAATAACGGTAGATATGGGACTTGACGGTATGGATTTCTCGGGCGTCACCGAGCTGTGCCGCCGGCTTGACGTACCGTATCACACTGTTCCGACTCAGATCGCAAAAATAATCTTTGATGTGCGAAAAGAGCCGAATCCTTGCTCGCTGTGTGCCAAAATGCGACGTGGGGCGCTTCACGGAGCCGCTGTGGATCTGAAATGCAACAAGGTTGCACTGGGACATCACTTTGATGACGTAGTTGAAACCTTTATGCTCAACTTGTTTTTTGAGGGCAGGCTTGGGTGTTTCCAGCCGGTAACATATCTGTCGCGGCGGGATCTGTACCTCATACGGCCAATGATATACATGCCGGAAAAGGATGTACGTTATTTTGCCTCAAAGGCGGATCTACCGGTAGTGAAGTCGACTTGCCCGGAGGACGGTGAAACAGAGCGCGAAGAAATGAAAAAGCTGTTGTCTGTGCTGGAACGGCAGAATAAGGGACTGCGCTACCGTATTTTCGGCGCTATCCAGCGCGGCGGCATAGATGGCTTCCGTGAGTTCGGTCGTATGCAGGGTATAAAGGAATATTCGGACGAGACGTCAGATGAGTAAGAAACGACTTAACAAAAGAAACAACCTTCCGGCATAAAGCGTGATGTTCTTATCGGAGAAATCATCAAACGGTTCGTCCTCATAAATAGGTTAGTTTATTTTGCTTCGCAGGAAACAATAGAAAACCCCGGCAGATTTTTCAAGGTCTGCCGGGGCTTTCTGCTCGATAAATTGGAATTGGTTGATTTATTCGCAGATGAACGTTACTTTACAATTCGCCATTTCATGGATGAAGCAATCGCATATGAGCCTTTTCTTACTTCACCAATGTTAATATAAGCATCGTCTGACCACACAATACAATTTCGTTCATCGAATGTAACAGAAGTATGAAACATATCTCTCTGGTCATCTTTTATCTGCCATTCAAACAAACTTTCAAATTCAATTTCCACAACAGTATCCCAAATGCTTGTAACTAATATTTGCAGTATTAACTTGGTTTTATCCGGTTCAAAACGATGACCGTTCTCAATTTTGTATATGCCCTTGTGGGTATATCGAACATCTATGATATACCCATCGTGTAAATAATTAGTCTTTTCAAGAAAATCCTGTATATCTTTGTTCGTTTTTATTTCGTTAAACACGTTTACCCTCTCCTTCTGTTTTACGTGCATATCGTTACAAAATATGCACCCGCAGAACTGTAATCATAATTGTCAAGACGAGGATGCTTACTTTGCGGCAATTCTTGTTCTTTATCCGTTTTCATCGCCCATATCATTGTAATACAAATCGGCAGAGAAAACAATCCCTCTTCCGATATTTTCGTGCTTGCCAATTCTCCGTTAAGGACAACAGAGAAAAGCAGACGGGCTGTTTTAATATAATTTGCAGTCACTGTAAACTGACTTTGCAGTGTCAGTCATAACGCGCGGAGTGCATGTAGGTGGGTCACGGTAGATTATAAGTGACGGCGTCACGGTCAGTGAAGCGGAGCCTCCCAAACGTGACTCTACCAATACAATACACGGCGCAGTATCCACGTCAGGCTGGATAAACGTCATGCGTTTCGGCTCGAGCCTGTGTGCTCTCAGCGAGCACATAAGGTCGGCCAAACGGTCTGGACGGTAGACACAGTAAAAGCGACCGCCGAAACGCAACAACCGCGCTCCCGCCGCACAGAAGTCATCTATACTTCCTGCTGTTTCGTGACGGGCAATATTCTTGATGCTTTGGGTACAGTCACGGCCATGTCCCGTTTTCATGTATGGCGGATTGGTGAAGACCACATCTACAGTTCCGGCATCTTTGCCATGTCCGATGCTGCGTATATCTGCGGTGTGCTGTGTTATCTGCATGTCGAGGCCGTTCAGCTGTATGTTGCGCAAGCCAAGCTCGGAAAACTCGGGCTGTAGCTCATAGGCATCAATGTGTCCGAGCTTTGCTAGTGTTGCGGCCAGCATTGACACAATACCAGTTCCGGAACCAAGCTCGGCTGCCGTGGCACCCGGCTCAGGACGTATGAAAGCAGCCAGCATATAAGCGTCGGTACCAAAGGTTAGGCCGCCTTTTTTTTGTATCAGCCTCAGCCTTTCATTGACTTCGTCCAATCGCTCGTCGCCATTAAGTTGTAATTTCATGTGCCCTCCGTTATAAATAGAAAACGGGACGGCCGAATCAGCCGCCCCGTACCGGTATGTACCGGATCACTCTGCCTTGGGTGCTCCTACAGGGCAGGCGTCAGCACAGGAACCGCAGTCAATGCACTTATCGGCATCGATAACGTACTTGCCGTCTTTCTCGCTGATGGCCTCAACAGGGCAGTTCTCAGCACATGCGCCGCATCCGAGGCACTCGTCCTCAGTAATCTTGTATGCCATTTTAGTTACCTCCAATAGATTTATGCTTACATTGTACCATATAAATCTTCATTTTGCAACTGTTATTTTGCATTTTCCTGATTTTTTCCTCAATCATTTTTGGTTTCGTCGTTCTGAATATTATCCTGGGTGCGCGGGCATGATAAAACGGTTACATTATCACGGTGAAACTGCATTATTGAGGTCTCTTGCTTATTACTGTCGGTTATTTTTACCTTTACTGTACCTGCGAGCGGATTTACCTCCGTCACTACGCCGTTTCCTTCGGGGGTTCGCACGATTGAGTCGACGGGCGGTGTAAGCCGCAGTTCGGCTTCATATGTGTCATTCTCATAGCGCAGACAGCACATCAGACGCCCGCAGGCACCGGATATTTTGTTGGAATTGAGTGACAGGTTCTGTTCCTTGGCCATTTTTATTGACACCTGCACAAAATCTGATAAAAAGCTGGCACAACACAGCGGACGCCCGCAGGCACCGAGTCCACCCAACATCTTTGCTTCATCACGTATTCCGATCTGACGCAGTTCAATTCTTGTACGGAATACAGCGGCGAGATCCTTGACCAGCTCACGGAAATCTACACGACCTGCCGATGTGAAGTAGAACAGCAGCTTTGAATTGTCGAATGTGTACTGCGCATCAACAAGCTTCATATCAAGGCCGTGCTTGGCGATCTTCTCACGGCACAGCACAAACGCATCTGCTTCCTTCTGACGGTTCTGAAGGTTGTGCTCCTCGTCTTCCGCGGTCGCAGGACGTATCATAGGGCGAAGCGGCTGGACTATATCCTTGTCAGACACACGACGGTTGGACAGACTTACCTCGCCGAACTCAGGTCCGCGCGCCGTTTCCACAATTACGTTGTCTCCGCGGTTCATTATGATGTTGCCGGGTGAGAAATAATATACCTTGCTCGATTTGCGGAAGCGTACTCCGATGACCTCTACAGCATCAGGATCGTTAGCGGGAGCCTCAGCTGGTTCGGGTTTATCAAAATCAAATACCGAAAAGTCGGGATCTCCGACCTTGGTGACAACACCGGGCGCGGGAGCAGGAATGGACTCGGGTGCCGAGATGAACACAACTTCAGGAGGCAGCTCGTCTTTCAACTCGCGTTCGCGTCCGTAGTTAGCGGGACGTCCGGTTGAGCGATATTTGCGAGGCAGTGTATCATCGTTCGTAGTGTTTGCATCGCGTTTGTCTGACTGCTGAGCGGCGTCGGCGTGCACACGCTGCTGCTTGTTATAAGGACGGTTGCCGTTTCGGCGGTTGTTTCGGGTTTGATTCTGACGTTGGCGCTGATTATTTTGCTCGTCATGTCCGCTCTGGACCGGCGACACCGACTGCACATCCTGATTGCTGTGATTATTACGTGAGGCATGAGCAGGAGATTGCTGGTTTTGTACAGCATTGCTCTGAGACTCGCCGGGGTTTTCATGATTTTTTATTACGTTAGTTTCGCCGCTTTGCTGCTGTTTTTCTCGACTGTCCTGGTGCGGCCGGCGATTTCGGTTATATCTGTTATACCGTGCATGACCCTGACGTGGCGCATGACCGTTCTGATCATTTTTTTCAGCAGTAGTATTATCGTTATTAGACTTGTTGTTTTTCATATATTTTACCTTTCTTGACAGTTGTATGATAGCGTCAGCACTCCACAAGTGCAGTGAGTGTCAGACGGATATTGGCGTTGCGTGATAAAGCATCCGTGGCCGCGCATACCTTGTCATAGAGCGCGAACAGTCCCGAAAGCGTGTATTTCCACGCAATATCCGATGCACGGTCTCGGTCGTGCCAGAAGCACAGCGGCGCGTCATCGCTCTTTTTGAGCACAATAAGGTCTCGCAGACTTAGTGATATAGTTGCAAGCTCTTCTGTGACTGCATCTCGCTTGGCAGAGAATCCGGAAAGCAGCTCCAGGCGCGCTTGCTCAGTTGACATCGCGCTGAATGTTACGGCAAAGCGCTCTGCCAGCTCTCGCCGCGCGATACCAGGCTGACGTTGCTTAGGATCAAGCAGCATGAGTGCACGCCCTATTCTCCCATCAGCCTCGGCCAGCAGGGCTGCGTATTCCTCCGGCGACGAGGCCAGCCCTCGTGCCCTGACGTCGTGCTCCATAATATATTCCGACAGCAAGCTGTCGCTCACCGGCTCGGTACGTATCACGGGGGCGCGGCTTCTGACCGTTTCGAGCATGGACGACGCCGATTGACAAATCATAAGAAATATTGCGTAGCTGTGCGGCTCCTCAAGTGTCAGCAGAAGTGCGTTTTGTGCCTGCGGTGTCATTGCGTCGGCGTTTTCGATGATATATACCTTGTGTTCAAAATCGTTTGGCACCGTCATAGTATCGGTCCGGATAAATCGTGCCGCGTCAACTCCTATGCCTACACGGTCGCGGTCGGGCGTTATGCGTATAACATCGGGAGTTTTTCCTTCGAGTATCTTACGGCATGCGCCACATTCGAGGCAGGGAAACCGCTCCCCAACGCGGTTGGTACAGGACAGTGCCGCGGCTATGTTAAGTGCCAAAGTGCGTCTACCGCTGCCCTCGAATCCCTCGATTATATATGCGTGGGAAAGACTACCGTCAAGTATGTCATCTGCAAGCCGGCGACGCAGAGCGGAGTTACCGACTATATTTGAAAAAAACTCCACCGTGAACGCCCTCCTTTGCATATAAATCCATTGTTATTATAACAGATTTGAAGCCCTGTGTCAATAAGTCTGATTTTTTCAACTCAAATATTCAGTATAAAAATGACCGGGCAATTGACAATGTGCATAAAGTATGGTATAATTTTATGTTAAGAAACGTGCGGGGAGGTATTGTTATGGAGCAGAAGTCAGACGACCGTCAGCGTCAGCAGGACGATTTCTGGGACATATCGTCGCTTATGCCGAAAAGCCGGCAGCGACAGACCGGTATGCGCGCACCGGGAGCAACCGACGCGGTTGAGATTGAGGTTGACACTCCTGCCGTACAGCAGAATAACGCGATTTCTGCAGACAGCCCGCTCAACAATACTATTCCGCATCAGACATGCGTGCAGACGGCTGTAGCTCCGGTTGATGATTATTGCCCGGAACACCCGCTTATACACCGTGTGCGTGTGTACAATATCCCGTGTGAATATAACTATTACGAGCAATTTCTCAGGCATGCAGAGCGCGTGTGCGCTCTCAGAGGAAAGCCGTGCCAGCCGGTACCATTTTTCTCGTACGTTCCCGAATACAGTCAGCTGACAAAGCCTCAGCTTGACTGGTATCTGTGGTGGCGCGAGCAGGTGTGGCACGGAGAATATCCGGCGGTTGATTACAGCTATATCATGCTGTATGTCAATGAGATCATCAATACCGGAGGTCACACAAACCCGGAGTGGGGACAAAAACAGCTGTGCGAAATATGGTCGGCGTATCATAAAATATATCCGCGGCTCAACTGGCTTATGGCCGAATGGATATGTGATTTCTCACTTATATGGCATCTTCCCGCCCCATGTATGCCGCATGAGTTTGTGTCCTCGGGAATTATGAAAGAATTTTATATGGTTGGGGACAATGACGGTAAAAGCAGCATATCCGGTCTGGATCTGATCACATATTGCTCGAATTATAATTACAAATCAAGTAAATTTGCATCCGGTGATGCAAAAGAACTGTACGATAAGCATATCCCAGCGGCACTTGACGAGGCTGTAAAACCGTTTTACAGCCCGGACGGAAAGCTTGAGCTCGGTACACGCATGAGCGATTGCCACCGTACCCGCGTAGCCTATACAGGTGCTCTGTGCACTTATAAATGCCGCAAAAAGCTGGTGGTAGACTATTACTGCTTCTCTCACACATATGAGATGCGCATGATAGTAACCGACATTATTAAATATGCCGAAAACCGTTTGAGAGCGTATATCGGTATAAAATCGCGTCTTGGTGTCAAGCGGCTGCTACCGGGCATGAAAGAAAGCATAGACGCATATTTTGACCGTGAACTGCCATTGCGAAAGCGTTCCGTTACACAGACCCGGCCGGATTATGAGCGATTGTATGATGTGCCAAAAACTAAAATATCGGCAGAAGCGGCTGATCGTATAGAACGAGAATCATGGCTTACAACCGAGAGATTGCTTGAGGCTTTCGGAGGCACGGAGGACGATGGAGTTATATCATCACTAACCGCGCCGAATAACGACTGTCATAAGACGGTTTACGTAATATCCGCCGAAGAAATACCAGAACAAGCTGCCGAAGCTACACCTGATGATTCAGTCGAAACATCAGCTGCTCAGCCTGCTGTATCGTCGGTTGGAACAGAAGGATATTCGGTATCGTCCCCACAGACGGACAGTGCCGGAGGACTCAAAGCGGCACTTGGTGAATATATGGAATTTGTACGTTTTGTCGACAGTGGGAACACTGCCGCACAGCACGAGTTTGCGCATCAGCACGGGGAAATGGAAGATCTTATTTTTGACAAAATCAACGAAATTGCAGTGGATTATTTCGGAGATGTGATATTGTATGAATCGGCAAACGGTCCGGCTGTTGTCGATGAGTACAGAAAGGAGCTATTTTATGACTGAAAAAAATCAGGTTCAGGCAGTACCCAAAAGAATACTGAATTCACTTCTCGCCTCGGTGTCCGCCGGTGTGGTACCGCGTGCCGGGGCGCCGTATATTGCAATAGGACGTAAAGACGAAATAGCCGCATTTCTGTCAGATCTTGAATCGGTAAACGAGGGCGGCGGGGCCATGCGTTTTCTCATCGGACGTTACGGCAGTGGTAAGAGCTTTTTGATGCAGCTCATACGCGGCTATGCACTTGAGCGCGATTTTATCACAGCTGATGCCGACCTCTCTCCGGAACGCAGACTGTACGGCAGCGGAGGCTCGGGAGTTGCGACTTATCGGGAGTTGATAAAGAATCTGGCATCAAAGTCTTCACCGGACGGAGGCGCGCTGCCGAGGCTTATCGCGCGTTGGATCGACAGTCTGCAATCACGACTTCGCTCAGCGGGACATGAAGCGTCTGAGGCTGATTTTGACAGGTTGCTCACGTATGCCGTGGAAGAGGAGCTGAAGGAAGTCGAATTTCTTGTTGGCGGATTCGATTTTTCACGTGTTGTGGCGGCTTATTACCGGGCGTATGTCAACGGTGATGAATCAAAAAAGAGCGCCTGTCTGCGTTGGTTACGCGGCGAATTTACCACAAAAACCGAAGCTCGAAGCGAGCTTGGAATCAATGTATCTGTTATCATTGAGGATGATAACTGGTATGATTTTATCAAGCTGTGGGCGACACTTGTGCGTCGCATGGGATATCGCGGACTTATAGTTTTTATTGATGAGTGTGTTAATCTGTATAAAATCACTCATCGCGTCAGCCGTGAGAACAACTACGAAAAAATCCTTTCGATGTTCAATGATACCTTGCAAGGACGTGCGCCGGGACTGGAGATAATTCTCGGCGGCACCCCGCAGTTTTTGGAGGACACCAGACGAGGACTTTTTGGTTATGAGGCACTGCGCAGCCGCTTGTGTGACAGTCGGTTCGCGCTTGACGGCTATAAAAATCTGCTTGGCCCGGTCATACGCCTGCGCCGTTTGACGGACGATGAGCTGTTGGCACTGATCACACGTCTGACACAGCTGTATTCTCAGAATTACAACTGGACTCCGCGTATAACCGGGGAGGAAATGGTCAGCTTTCTCAACATCTGCCTTGAGCGTGCCGGAGCCGACTCTATGATAACTCCACGGGAGATGCTGCGCGATTATATGACGGTGCTTAATATACTCATGCAGAACCCTGACGTCAGTTTTTCCGACATTGTAGGTAGCGCCGTGACGTTGAAAACCGTCAACCGGGATGACGAAAGCAACGGTCACAAAACCGAAGAAAGAGCCAAGTATAGCCCTGAAGATATTGATTTTTGATCAAAGGAGTCCGATATGACCGAGGCTGATAAAATATTTCAGCGTTTTCCCGGGTTTATTCAGGAATACATTTACGCACATAGCTGGGAGAGCTTGCGCGGCGTGCAGATAGCTGCGGCGCATACTGTTTTTGACACTGATAACGACCTGCTTCTGACGTCATCAACTGCCAGCGGTAAGACCGAGGCGGCTTTCTTTCCCATACTTACGCTGCTTATGCAGTCGCCGCCTGCCAGTATAGGGGTGTTGTATATCGCACCTCTGAAAAGCCTTATTAATGATCAGTTTTCTCGTATTGATCAACTGCTGGACCAAAGCGGTATAACGGTGACACACTGGCATGGTGATGTGGCCACGTCGCACAAAAAGAAGGTGCTCGACAATCCGCAAGGCATTTTACAGATAACGCCGGAGTCGCTCGAGTCCATGCTTGTTAATCGCTCCAACGATATTGTTCGTCTGTTCGGAGACCTGCGTTTTGTTATAATTGATGAGATACACACGTTGACGGGCACTGACCGCGGCAATCAGATAATGTGTCAGCTGTCGCGCATACAGCGACTTATCGGACATGTGCCGAGACGCATAGGCCTTTCGGCTACGGTCGGCGACCCTGCTCTTGCGGCGGCATGGCTGTCGGCCGGCAGCGGACGTGTGACGGATATTCCGTCATTCGGTGCTGAAAAGCTGCGCTGGCGCTTGGGGCTGGAGCATTTTTACATTCAGAACACACAGGAAAATCAGACTTCACGTCCCGGTGAGGCGGCTGAAGGACAGTATGTTGCCGAGCTTGATGCCGGATATGAGTACATGTATGACTGCGTCAAGGACAAAAAATCGTTGGTATTCTCAAATTCACGCGAAGAAACTGAGTACCTTTGCGCCACATTCCGTCAGATCGCGCACCGCCGTGGTGACCCGGATGTCTTTCTGATACATCACGGCAATCTGTCGGCATCCATTCGTGAAGAAGCCGAGCTTAAAATGAAAGACGAGGATATCAATGCAGTGACATGCGCCACGGTTACAATGGAGCTTGGCATTGATATTGGCCGTCTTGAGCGCATTTTGCAGAACGATGCGCCGACCTCGGTGTCCAGCTTTCTGCAAAGACTTGGGCGGTCAGGACGGCGCGGGCAGCCGCCGGAAATGATGATGGTATTCCGCGAGGAGGACCCGTTACCAAACACGCCGCTTCCTCAGCTGATTCCCTGGGGCCTGTTGCGTGCTATAGCAATAATTCAGCTGTACATTGAGGAGCGGTTTATTGAGCCGCCGCGTATGCGGAAATTGCCGTTCAGCCTGCTGTTTCATCAGACACTGAGTGTACTGGCTGCTTCCGGAGAGCTGACACCACGGCGGCTGGCAGAACGTGTGCTGACCTTGCCTCCGTTTGTAAATGTGCTGCGCGAAGACTTTCGTACATTACTTATTTCCATGCTCAACAACGGCTACATTGAAATGACCGAAGAAAAAGGTCTTATTGTCGGTCTTAGCGGTGAGCGCCTGCTCAACTCTTTTAAGTTTTATGCCGTGTTCAAGGATTCGGAGGACTATACAGTTCGTTGCGGTTCAGATGAGATCGGAACGATTACTACACCGCCGCCGGTCGGCGACAGGTTTGCGCTGGCGGGACGTGTGTGGGAGGTTGAAGAACTGGATATTAAGCGCAGGCTGATATACGTAAAGAGTGTTGAAGGTAAAATGGAGGTGTCATGGCCTGGCGATTATGGCGAGATTCATACCAGAATATTGCAACGTATGCGCCGCGTGCTTGAGGAAGATACAGTGTACCCTTATCTGAAGCCCAATGCCGCACATCGCCTTGAGGTTGCCCGTCATCTGGCTGCAAATACGGGAATGTTGCAACATTCACTTATACACCTGGGTGGATATTCATGGTGCCTGTTTCCGTGGCTCGGAACGCGGTCATTCAGGACGTTGCGCAGATTTATAGCTCAAAATGCGGCTCAGTTTAAAATAACCGGGCTGGATTTTGAGGGCTGCTGTTACATGACATTCAGAATGGAGCGCGGAAACGACTATGAGCTTATAAAATCTCTGTGTGACAGAGCAGGGAATTGCATAGATTGTCAGTCGCTGGTGTCTGAAAGTGAACTGCCTGTCTTTGACAAGTATGACGAGTATATTCCAGGGGAACTGCTACGCCGTGCCTACTCCGTCGACCGCCTTCGCGGTGACGAGCCGGCCTTGCGTCTGCGGCAAATGCTTGAAGAATACTGAAATTAATTATTAAAATTATTTATT
>ENA-ORSL01002262-ORSL01002262.1-human-gut-metagenome-genome-assembly--contig:-NODE-2262-length-14253-cov-3.444499_pt1 | contig 14253 bp, 11 predicted proteins | sample MGYA00242190_ERZ509157 | MGnify/ENA primary metagenome ERZ509157 (study PRJEB26280, sample SAMEA2338664) | human gut metagenome | biome: human gut; feature: human-associated habitat; material: faeces...
GAGTCTGGACCGTTTCTCAGTTCCAATGTGGCCGTTCAACCTCTCAGTCCGGCTATGGATCGCAGTCTTGGTGAGCCGTTACCTCACCAACTAACTAATCCAACGCGAGCCCATCCCTGTGCGATAAATCTTTGGCATCCGAATCATGCAATCCAAATGCATTATGCGGTATTAGCGTCAGTTTCCCGACGTTATTCCACTCACAGGGGCAGGTTGCTCACGCGTTACTCACCCGTCCGCCACTAACTTTCGCCCGTATTGCTACAGGCTAAGTCCGTTCGACTTGAATGTGTTAGGCACGCCGCCAGCGTTCATCCTGAGCCAGGATCAAACTCTCGAAATCTTTCTATATACAAGCCTTCTCCGGCTTACATATCTCTTATTCCGAGCTCGTTCTGCTCTTTCTTATTGTTCAGAGTATCTACTCTTGGAATCGCGAGTCCTTGCACTTCCAGTATCAATCTCTCTCTACCTTGTACCTTTGTACTTCTCTCGCTCTCATACATCTCTGTATGTGTGTTGTTCAATTTTCAATGATCCAATTCCGCTTGTCCCCTCTCGGCGACAGCTTTGCTATTATACCACACCGCCGCTCGCTTGTCAACCCCTTTTGAAAAGTTTTTTCAAGTTTTTTTCAACCCAATCTCCACTTCTCATCTCGACTTGACTCGCTTTTCGCTTCCTTCCGCGACAGCTCTGTTATACTACCACTTTTATTTTAAATTGTCAAGCCGTTTGGACAAATTTTTCTAAAAAAATGTAAAAATATTTATTCCCTTCTTGATTTGTAACTCGCTGTGCGTTATAATATATTAAAATGATGTTTTCCGGAAAGGTTCAGGATATGGAAAAACGTATTCTTGTGGTCAGTTCGGCCAATATGGATTTTGTGATGAACATGCACTCTTTGCCCTCGGCAGGGCAAACCGTTATAGATTACGGAAGCTACCGTTTTGTCCCCGGCGGAAAGGGCGCAAACTCCTCGGTCGCCTTCAGAAGGCTGGGAGGGGATTGCGTTTTCTGTGCACGTCTCGGAAATGACGCCAACGGTGAAGTACTGCGCAACATATATAACAAGGAAGGAATCGACACACGCTTTATAGTTACCGATAATGAAGCCCCCACCGGACTTGCCGCTATCATGGTCGAGCAGAACGGCGTCAACCGCATTGTGGTCTACCCCGGCGCAAATATGCGCATTACGCCTGACGACATTGACAATGCAATGACCTGTTATCCCGACGCCTTGTTCATGCAGCTTGAGATAGACCCCGAGGCCATAATCTACGCTGCCAACGCCGCAGCAAGCCGGGGCATTCCGATCTTTATCGACGCTGGCCCGGCCTCCAAGTCGTTCCCGCTTGACCGGTTGCCTCCGCTCGAGGTCTTCTCTCCCAATGAAACAGAAACCGAAATTTATACCGGCATAAACCCCAGCACGCCTGACAACTGTCTGCGCGCCGCCATTGCGCTTTCCAAGCTGGTCAACGCACATTACTATGTCATAAAGCTGGGCGGGCGCGGAATTTACATCTACGACGGATTATATTACCACTGCCTGCCGGCTTATGATGTCAAGGCGGTAGACAGCACTGCCGCAGGCGATGCCTTCACTGCCGCGTTTACGCTGGAATACCTGCGCAGCGGCGGCGACGTTGAGCGGGCGGGCAAATACGGCAACGCCGTCGGAAGCCTGACGGTCAGCCGGGCGGGAGCCTACACCTCGCTGCCGACGGCAGATGAAGTCAACAAGTTTATAATCAAAAAAGGAATCAAATTATGAGCTTCAGCCTCATTCCCGATATACCATACACCTCGGCACGGGACACACGTTGCCGCTACGACCTGTATCTGCCCGACGGCACAGATACCTGCCCGCTGATAATTTATTTTTACGGCGGAAGTCTGAAAAAAGGTGCCAAGGAGGGCAACCGGCTGGCGCGCGCCGCCGTCGAGGCCGGCTATGCTGTGGCAGTGCCGGATTACCGGCTTATTCCCGAGGTATCCTACCCCGCGTTTATTGAGGATGCCGCCGACGCCGTTTGCGCCGTCATGCGCGACATGGAGCAATATACCGACCGTGTCAGCCGGATCTTCGTCGGAGGGCACTCGGCAGGGGCATATCTGTCCATGATGCTGGCGTTTGACCGGCACTATCTCGACGTGCGCGGCATTGACCGCTCAAAGATCGCAGGCTGGCTGTTCATCAGCGGTCAGCCGACCACGCATTTCAGCGTGCTTGAGAGCCGCGGCATGGACAAGCGCGCCGTGATAATCGACGACACGGCGGCACTGTGGTATGTGCGCTCCGATGTCGGTGAGCCGGCTCTGATCGTCACCTGCGACGCCGACCTGGCCTGCCGACGGGAGCAGAATTATCTGCTGCTGGCAACGCTTAAGCGTTTCGGCTATACGTCGTTGCTGCGCTTTGCCGACATACAGAATTGCAGTCACGGAGGGCTGGTCAAGCCTGACGAAAACGGCAAGGTGCCGGTCATGCCTCACATAATCGACTTTATCAGCGAGGTCTGCGGTGGCGAAAATACTTGACACGGCTTACTTTTCAGCCCCCGCAACCCAGCTTGCGCCGGATCTTGTCGGCAAGCTGATATGCCGCCGGCATGATGACGGAACCATTCTCCGTTGCCGTATCACCGAAACCGAGTGCTATTACGGCGAGTCGGACACCGCCTGTCACGCCAGCCGCGGGCGCACACCGAGGACGGACACGCTCTATATGGCGGGCGGCGTGGCGTACGTGTATCTTTGCTACGGAATACACGAGCTGTTCAACATTGTGACCGGGCCTGAGGGACATCCGGAAGCGGTTCTGCTGCGCGGCGTTGAAGGGGCATGTGGCCCGGGACGCGCTACGCGCCGGCTTTGCATCACGCGTGGATTCAACCGCCGACCGCTCTCGCCCGAAACCGGACTTTGGCTGGAGGACGACGGCACTGCTCCGCTCTTTCAAGCCTTGCCGCGGGTCGGCATAGGCTATGCGTCGGAGAAGGATCAGGCAAGGCTTTGGCGTTTTTTAAGTAAATAAAGGCAACTGCCAAGACGGTATTCCCAAGGGCAGCTGCCATATATGTACGGTGCAGCCCGACGGGCTGTACCGATTTTTTGTTTTCGGGCAAACAGCTTATTGTGTCCCATGCCCGGCCTACGCAATAAAATCCGACCGTTTCAACGTCGAATGTTATTGCATGTGTCTTGAGTGTTCCGGGCGGGCAGTATATATCTGTAGCTGTATGAATTTTCATCCGCCGAGTATTGCAGGTCGATATTGAAAACGTCCCGGACGATCCCCGATCTGCAAACATTGTCGGGGGTATCGCAAACGGCGATCTTACCGTCCTTAATAACCGCGATGCCGTCTGAAAAGCCAAATGCCAACGGAAGATCATGCATTACGGTAACCACACCCTTACCGCCGTCCGCCAGGTCACGCAATATATTCATCAGCTCCACCTGATTGGCTATATCCAGATATGTGGTTGGCTCATCGAGCAGAATATAATCGGTATCCTGCGCCAACGCCAGGGCAATATACGCTTTTTGCCTGATGCCTCCCGACAGCGAGCAAAGCGGGCGGTCTGCCATTCCGGCAATGCCCATTCTGCTCAATGCCCCGTATGCGATCTCGCGGTCCTTTTCGCTGTATCTGCGGGGATAGCTCAGATGAGGAAATCTGCCGTGAAGCACCATTTGCTCCACCGTCATATCGGCCACACTCAGATAGGCAACTTTCCGTGCAATATCCCGGCGGGACAGCTCTGACGAAGCCTTACCGTCAAATATGATCTGCCCGTTTTTCGCCGTCATGATGCCGAGGATGGTTTTCAACAGTGTGCTTTTTCCAGCCCCGTTCTGTCCGATGAGCGAGATCAGTTTTCCCTTGGGCAAAGACAGTGAAATTCCGGACAGAATGTTTTTATCATTATATCCGGCGGATATGTTGCGCACCTCAATCACCCGCGTGTCCTCCCTTACCTTTTATCAGAATAAATACGAAGAAGGGCGCACCGAGGAACGCCATTATGATTCCCACGGGAATTTCGTAAGGAGCAAACGCTGTCCTCGAGATCGTGTCACAAAGGCAGACAAAAGCCGCCCCGAACAATGCGCACAGTCCCACCAGATGCGACGATTTGCTACCGGCCATGCGACGTACCGCATGAGGGACGATAAGTCCCACAAAGGATAAAAGCCCCGCAATGCTGACGGCACAGCCGGCAAGAAGCGCCGCCAAAAGCAAAAACAACGTCCGCATGAGCGATGTGTTCATGCCGAGGCCTCTGGCGTTATCTTCTCCCAGAGTAAGAACATCCAGCTCATTGGTCAGTGTCAGCAATACGCCGACGGTGATCAGTATCATCAGTGCCGCGGGGATCAGCTTTTGATATGTCACCGCCGAAAATTCGCCGATCTTGAAATCGTTGCTCATCACACCCACATTGGGTATAAACGTGATGATCGTATCCGAAACCGCGCCGAGCAGGCTGTTCATGGCCACACCGATAAGTATTACCGTACCCCGCGAAGCTCCCCATTTCCGGGAGCTGAGGCTGACCAGCATCACCGCGGCAAAAGCGCCGAGAAAAGAAAACACGGATAACTGCCAGCCGCCGTATATTCCGAGGGCGGTGCAAACGGTTACTGCCAGCCCCGCACCCGAATTCACGCCGATAATGCTCGGAGAGGCAAGCCGGTTGGCAAGCACGCCCTGTATTACTGCGCCCGACACGGCAAGCGCGGCACCGCAAACCAGTGCCGCCGCTGTGCGCGGTAGCCTCACATAAGCAAATATCCGCGCGCCCGCCGACGAATCAAAGCCGTCTGTAAAAGCCTGCCTTATCTCGGCAAATGTCACTTTTGTACTGCCGAGCATCAGTCCTGTCACTACTGCTGCTCCGAGAAATAACAAGCCCGCCAAATACAGCCACTTTATTCTATTTGTCTTTTCCGAGCAGTATTTCGCTGAGTTTCTCATAAGATTCCGCCCATTTTGCATTCGGTTTTATATTGAATAATTTTCTGTCCATAACATGCAGCCGGTTTTCTCTGACAGCTTCAAGCGTCCCCCATGCCGGGTTTTCCTGCATCATTCTCGTCAGATTGTCTATGGCTTTCTCGGTGTCGTCTCCCATGGTGACAACAAAAATGCGGTACGGCTCCTGGCGGATAACGCTTTCAACGCTCAACGTATCAAGTAAGGTATTGTCACTGTCCGCGATATTGATACAGCCGAGGTCAGCCAGCATTTCGCCGAGTATTGTCCCCCGGCTGCCCTTTGCCTTGACAGACCCTGAAGATGCTCTGAGCAAAAGCACCGTGCGCTGCTTTTCGGTGAGAGGCGCATTGATACATTCGTCCCTGATCGCTTTTATCTGTGCTTCAAGGCCGGCCCCGTTTGCCTCATACAGGTCTTTTCTGCCCGTGATATCGGTGCATATATCAAGCATCAGAAGATAGTCCTCAAAGCAGTCGACATCAAAATAGGCTACCGTTATACCCGAATTTTCAAGGATCTCCTTCATTTCCACATTTGATGCAGTGGACGCACTGGCAATAACGAAATCCGGATTGGAGGCAAGTAGGGCCTCAAGCCCCGGAGAATGAGCACCGCCCAAATTCACGGCATCCCCCAGCTCAAGCCCGAAATCATCCCAGGCATCCTCCGCAGTGGCGCATACCGTCCCGCCGGCGAGCTGCCACACATCGGCAAAGCTGCCGATAAGTGCGGCAGTACGCTGAGGATTTTTCTTTACGACAACCTCCCTGCCCAACGCATCAGTGAAAGAGACCGTAGCCTCATTCCCGTCAACGATGTCACTGGCACCTTGAGCGGAACATCCGCAAAAGGTTAAAAGCAACGCTGCTATAACTATGGCAATTACCCTTTTCATCAGCAGGTAGCCCCGCCTTTTACGGTTTTATTCAGGACCGCAGACTTATCTATTTTGCTGTTGATAAGCTTGTCCTGAACATATTCAAAGCCCAGCCTGCTTACGGTATCCGCAAAACGCTCGCCGGAGATGCCCTCGTCACGGAAGAACAGTATTGCCCGTTCGATCACGTCCATGACCTCGTCTTCGGATGTGAATATCTTGTCAAGCGGTCTTCCGGTCGCAACTTTCTTGCCCCATCTGCCGCCGATGCAGACCTTATAGCCGTCTGTATATTCGGGAATAACGCCGAACGGGCACTTGCCCTTGCAGCGTCCGCAGTTGTTGCAGTCCGCACCGACGACCAGCTTGCCGTCCTCAAGCCGTGCGGCCTTGATCGGGCAGCTGCTCTCGACCTGACACTTTTTGCAGCCTCTGCACTTTTCGTTGTCAAGCAGCGGTACTCTCTGGCCGATGACGCCCAGGTCATTGAGATCGGGCTTTACGCAGTTGTTCGGACAGCCGCCAACGGCGATCTTGAATTTGTGCGGCAGCGTAACGTCGTGATATCCGAGATAGAAGCGCTCGTGTATCTTATCACTCAGACCGAAGGTGTCAATAAGACCGTACTGACAGGTAGTGCCCTTGCAGGAAACGACAGGCCGGACAAGCGAGCCCGTGCCGCCGGTAATAATTCCGTTCTCATTGAGATATTCAATGAGTGCGGCAATATCGGCATAGTGAACGCCCTGTATTTCCAGTGTAAGCCGGGAGGTCATGGTGACCTCGCCGCTGCCGAATTTTTCTGCGGCCTGCGCAATTATATGCTGCTCCGAGGCTGTGATCTTACCGTTTCGGGTAATAACACGCACATTGAAAACATCGGCATAACGCTTGTCCTGAAGACAGCCGAGACCTTTGACTCTCCTGATCTCCTCCGGAGAAAGTGTTCCCGTGGGATTTTCCACCTTCACGGTGTTGAAAAATTCGCCGCCCTCAAGGACTCTGGTATTGGTATAGCCGTAATATTTCAGCCGGTTCTGCAGGAAATATCCCCGCTTGCCTTTGGCACACACAAGCAGGAGCTTGTCCTGCTTACCGATGCCCTGTATCTCGCCGTTGACCTTGCCGAGATCCACCCATGTGGCACCGAAGATCCTGGCTTCGGGCTGCACGTCAATAACGCGGTAATCCTTAGCCTTGCCGGCGGCGTATTCTGCCGGTGTAAAGGTTTCAAAAGCTCCACTCATTTTGTTCTGCAGCACATAGCAGGCCTGGACAAAGGGATGAATAGCGGTAGAAAACGGCGGTGCATAAGCAAAGTCCATCGTGTCAAAATCGCCCACCTTAAGCCCGGACGAAATGCCTACAACGGCAATATCCGTCATTTTATCGACGGCTCCGCTGCCGAGGACCTGCATGCCGAGAAGTCTCCCCGTGGTCCTGTCGGCAATAAGCTTTGTAACAAATGTCGACGAATCGGGGTAATAGTGTGCTTTGTCGTCACTGACGCAGACAACACTCACCACGTCATACCCGGCCTTTACTGCCTGTTCTTCGGAAAGTCCGGTCCTGCCGGCTTTAAGTGTATCGGAGAGCTTTACGACGCCCGTCCCCAGACAGCCGCCGTATGTAGTTTTTGTCCCCGTAAGTGTTCTGGCAAGGCAGCGTGCCGTGATGTTAGCCGTAGACCCCATAGCCGACCATTGCGGCTCGCCAGTTATGCGGTTTTTAACAATGGCACAATCGCCGACTGCATATACATCGTCAATATTGGTCTTCTGATATTCATCAACGACAATGGCACCTTTTATCATTTCAATTCCGGTATCCCGGAGAAACGCAGTAGCCGGACGGACCCCGATACTTAAAATAACTATATCCGCCGCGAGCTCACCCGCATTTGTTGATACCGCGCTGACGGCAGTGTCTCCGGTGATAGCGGAAACAGCCGCGCCGGTCATGATCCTCAGACCGCTCTTACGCAGCTGCCGTGCGGCATATGCGGCCATTTCGGCATCAAGAATGTTCGGGAGTATCTGACTTGTCATATCGACGACCGTTACCGACAGCTTCTGCGCCATCAGGTTTTCGGCCATTTCCATTCCGATGAATCCTGCGCCTATAACAACAGCCTTTTTGCAGTTGTTCTTTTCAATATAATCGCGAATGGCGATAGCATCATCAGGTGTGCGGACGGTGAATACGCCGCTGAGCCCTACGCCGTCAATAGCGGGAACAATGGGGGAAGCACCGCTTGCGATGATCAGCTTGTCATAAGCCTCCGAACGCTGTGCGCCGTCGGCGGTATTGCGGAAAACAACCGTTTTTGCATTTACATCAACAGCTGTCGCTTCTTCACCGATGTGTACGACTGCACCGGTCAGGGCGGCAAATTTTTCCGGAGAATTTACAATAAGCTCATCTCTTGTTTCGATATCGCCGCCGACATAATACGGCAACCCACAACCCGCATAGGAAATATCATTGCTTTTGGTATAGACTTCGACCTGAGCAGAGCGATCCTCACGCTTGATTTTGGCTGCGGCCTTTGTTCCGGCTGCAACACCGCCGATAACTATCACTTTCATATAGACTTCCTCACTTTATTTCTGTATTATTGACATACGCTTTTAAATATGCTAAAATACAAATATATGACATATGCCATAAACCTGTTTTATAATACCATAATAAAAGGTATATGTCAATAACATTTAAAAGGAAGAATATATGCCGCGCCCTAAAAAATGCAGAAAAGTGTGCTGCCTGCCAAAAGTAACCGAGTTCCAGCCCAAAGGCGGGACAAGCAATCAGATCATTCTCACGGTGGACGAGTATGAAACCATCCGTCTGATAGATAAAGAAGGTTTTTCCCAAGAAGAATGTGCTGTATACATGCGCATCGCGCGCACTACCATTCAATATATCTACAATAACGCCAGAGCCAAAATTGCACAAGCCTTAGTTGACGGCACAGGCCTCCGTATTGAAGGCGGGAATTACGCCCTTTGCAACGGACAGGAGGCGGAATGCGGCTGCGGAGGCTGTCACAAGCACCGCAAAGCAAGGTTACGCGGATGCTGATAACCATACTGTCCCCACAAAATACATAAAGATATAACAGCGGCAGGAAAAACATTCCTGCCGCTGTTATATCTTAAATATCGCATCTCAATAATTAATTACGCCACCTCGCTCTGCCGTACAGCGGACGACCGTACCTGACTCACTCAAGGTGCAGACTGTCACAATTCAGAAAGGCGTGAGCGCCGAGACAGGAGTCCGTCGGGATAAGCCGCTCCGCGCCGCACTTGGTGCAGCTCACACGGATCGCATCATCCAGTACCTCCGCCTCATATTCGCCGTCGCCGTCGGGGCAGCGGCAGGTGATCTTGCCCTCTGCCTCCAGATCGTGTATGACAAACATTACAATATCAAATATCTGCGGGTCGGTCAGCACGCTTTGCTCGTCCTGGTGGAGCACCGAAAAATCGCTTATTCCGTTCTCCTCCATTATATCCAGCAGCTCAAGCTCGGTACGCGCCAGCTCGGCCTTGACGCGGTTGATCTCGCCGATAATACATATATTCACGTCAGAATACGGGCACGGCAGGACAAACAGTTCCTTGCCGTAAAACAGTGAGCGACTGACCGTGAAAACATGCGGGTTGGGGCAGAAAATACACGGCACCGTAAGCCGTACCTTGCCGTCCCGGCACTGAACGACCGTCATTTCGCTGTGCCCGCAGTCACATTTCAGCTTGACCATGTCGGCTGACAGCGAAAACAGTCCCACCGCGCTCAGCACGCCCGCACCGCAGTGAGGACAGCGGTAAGCCACCGTGGTTTGCTTGGATTCAAGAACCATATGGCATCATAATCCTTTCTTTGAGAGATAGCACCATTATCATTATATGACACCGGCGCCGTTTTGCTAAGTCAAAGCGGCAGGACATTTTTGCCTTGCCGCTTTGAAATATGTTTTAAGCCGATCGGCCGGACTCAGGCGTTGATCTTGCTCAGCTTTGCCTCGTGGACCGTGACCTTGTAGTTCTCAGTGGCACTCTCAAACCAATCGTCCAGCTTCTCACCCGCAACATAGCTGCGGCTGGTTACCTTCCAGGCGGGCCACTCGGCATCCTCACCGAGATAGTACATGATGTGAGCACCGTAAGAGGTTTCGACAACATCGACATCGCCGATCTGACGCTCGGTGTCAAACAGCCAGTCGTTGAAGTTAGTCACCATCTGGCCGGGTACTACCTGATAGTAGAACACGGAGGAGTCGCCGGTGTACTCATTTGCTGCCTTTTCGAACGACTCTTTGGTCAGACCGTCCCTGATCTGTGCAAGGATCTCCTCGGCCTTGGCCTTAGCCCCCTCGGCATCCTCGTAGTCATCGGTCTTGAACAGAATATGACCGACATTGCGGGAAGCAGTCTCGTCGCGGTGCATGACCTCTGTAATCATGTCGACCGTAACGGTGTAAGACGTAGCATCCTCATCGCTGTCATTGTTGAACAGCCAGGTGTCGCCCACCTTGCGCGACTCATCCGAGATCCACAGACCCTCGGCGTCGTCCTCATCATCTGTCCAGGCAAAAGAGCTGTTGGACAGGCTGTCCAGCGCGTCCTTGACGTCATCGGTCAGATCGACCTCGACGTTTGACAGAACGACCGCGGCCGTATCCTTATCGGCAGTCAGCTCGGCCTCTTTGCCTGCCAGCGCATTTTCGACTACGCGGGCGATTATTTCCTTTTTGCTCTGGGCCAGCTTTTCGGCGTCGGGCAGTACGGACGCCTCATACCCCTCCGCCTTTTCGGCGTACAGCGCATCAAAGCCGTTCTCGGCAACATAGTTGGCTACAAATTTTTTGAAATCGTCCTGAGTTTTACATTCCTTGAGGGCGTCCGCCTGCTTGTTAAGCTCAATGACCTTGGCATCGTATTCAGCCGTGTCGGTTGCGCCTTCTTCGGGCTTGTCCGTTGAGAAGGTATAGGTCAGTATACCCGCGGTCAGGAAGTTGGCGGGATTGTTGGTATAGTATTCGTTGATCTCGTCATCGGTCACGTCATTTTTGAAGCCCTCACTCACCGCCTCGGAGACCTTGGCTGCCAGCTGGGACATTTCAAGAGCTGCACGTATGTCCGACTTTTTAACGCCGGTACCGTACATGCCGGTAATATAACCGTTGACCGAGTAACCGCTGCTTGCGGCGGCCTGCTCAAGCGACTTCATAGCCTCGTCTATCTCGGCATAGTCCTCATCGTCCAGCTCTATACCGCGCGCGCGCGCTTCCTCGCAGTACACCAGCATCTGCTCGATCTCGGTGGAAACGCTCGTCATGAAATAATCAAACCATGTCCCGTCACCGCTCTGCATTGTCTGCGTCTTGAGCGATGCACCCGTATTCAGCCCCATGTATGAAGCTATGCTTCCGTAGGTGCTCAGAAAATAGCTGTAGTTCTGATAGAAATAATATGAAAGCATGGTGCCGGTTACGTAATAATGCTCGCTCTCGGCCACCTTTGTCCAGCGCAGTAAATAGCCGCCCTCAGAAATGACGCTGAGCGCAACACAGCCCAGCAGCAATACCACAACAAGTATTATCGCCACCGTTCCTACCCACGCGGGGGTCTGGTTTTTCTTTTTTTGCTTGGCACTGAAAACGCTTTCGGACGAAGCTACCTCCTGCGCCTTTGCCAGTCTGACTCTGTTGCCTTTTCCCATGATAAGAATTCCTTTTTCGATTTAATATAATCAACGCGCACGTCACGGCGCATTGACAAGCAGTATAATTATAGCGTGTTTACATGATAATAATATGAATATATTATGAACAAACTCTAAACATTTTTCACATACGTGCCATATTTTCGAACTTTTTTCGCATGTGCGTGCGTTCATGCGCCCGCACGAACGTTCAGACATACATAATAATGGGCAAAACCATGGGCTTGCGTTTTGTTTTTGAGCTCAGAAAACGCGAGATCTCGTCGCGAACGCGGTTTTTCAGCTGGACACGGTCCACCTTGCCGCGGATATTGATGCCCTCGAACAGCGTGTTGATCGCCACCTCGCGAACCTCATCCATAAGCTCCTCCGATTCGCGCACATAGACAAATCCGCGCGACACCACCTCCGGCCCCGACACCAGTATCTTGTCCGACAGATCCACCGAAGCCACGACAACCACCAGCCCGTCCTCGGACAGATGCTTGCGGTCGCGCAGCACAATGTTGCCGATGTCTCCGACGCTGTCGCCGTCCACCAGCACGTTGCCCGCCGGAACCGTTTCGGCAAAACGCGCTCCCTTGCGGTCTATCTCAAGCACGCGGCCTATCTCGGAAATGAAAATGTTGCTGCTGTCGATGCCGAGCGACAGTGCCAGCTCGCGGTTAGCCGTCATATGGCGGTACTCACCGTGCACCGGCATGAAATAGCGCGGCTTGCCCAGCGCCTGCATCAGCTTAAGCTCCTCCTGGCAGGCGTGTCCCGAAACGTGCACCTCCATTGAGGTATCGTGCAGCACATGTACCCCGCCGCGGCACAGCTCATTTATGACACGGCTGACGGTCTTTTCGTTACCGGGTATAGCGCTGGACGACAGCACCACCAGGTCGCCCGCCCCCAGCGTCACCTGACTGTGGTCTGAAAATGCCATGCGGTACAGCGCCGACATGGGCTCACCCTGACTGCCGGTGGTGATAAGCGTCAGCTGCTCGGGCTTGTAGCGTTTGATATCGTTTATGTCTACAAGCACTCCGGCCGGGACGTTCATATATCCCAGCTCCTGTGCCGCACCGACGATATTGAGCATACTGCGTCCCGTGACGGCCACACGGCGGCCGTGGCGTGCGCTGATGTCTATTATCTGCTGCACGCGGTGGACATTTGACGAAAACGTCGCAATCACTATGCGTTTATCGGAGTTGGTCGTGAATATATACTCCAGCGACTGCCCCACCTTGCGCTCGGACGGTGTATAGCCCGGCCGCTCGGCGTTTGTAGACTCGCACATAAGCAGCAGCACGCCGCGATTTCCTATCTCTCCCAGCCGCGGTATATCCATCATTTCGCCCTCAATAGGCGTGAGGTCCAGCTTGAAATCGCCCGTGTGGACCAACATTCCGCGCGGCGTGTTGATGGCAAGGCAGCAGGCATCGGCAATCGAGTGGTTGACACGTATGAATTCAACCGAAAATACGCCCGCACGCACGGTATCGCCCGCGCTGACGACGTTAAGGTCAGGCTCCCACGGCAGACGGAACTCGGTCAGCTTGTTTTTTATAATGCCCAGCGTCAGCTTGGTGCCGTAAATGGGCGGGTTTATCGAGCGCAGAACGTAAGGAATAGCGCCGATATGATCCTCATGGCCGTGCGTCAGGAATATGCCGCGGATCTTGTCGCGGTTGTCCTCAAGGTAGGTAATGTCGGGAATGACAAGATCTATGCCCAGCATATCCTCCTCGGGAAAACCGAGACCGCAGTCTATGACGATAATATCGTCGCCGTATTCCACCACGGTCATATTTTTGCCTATTTCGTTCAGTCCGCCCAACGGAATAATGCGCAGCTTGGGGCCGCCCACGGGACCTCCGACATTGTTTTTGCTGTTGTTCTTGGGGCGGCCGCGGTGGCCGGCAGCTTCGGCAGGTTGCGACGCCTGCCGCTCACTCCGGCGGTCAGCTTGCTGACGTTCTGCTTGCTGACGTTCTGCCTGCTGACGGTCGTTTTGCGGTTGGTTTTTGGGTTTACGTCCCGGCTTTTTACGGACAGGCGGCCGGTTTTCAGCCGTGACAGCCGGGGTGTCAGAGGCGGACTTTGCCGCCTGTTTTGTTTTTTTAGCGGTCTTTTTTGCGGTACTGTCGGCACGTATGTCGGCGGGGTTGACGGTAACAGAGTCAGCCGCCGTCCCGGCAGCCGATGCGGCCGACAATTTCCGGCGCGGCTGGCGACGCGGCCCGGAGCTTTGTCCGACCGACTGCTGTGCATTCTGCTGTGCATTCTGCTGTGCATCCTGCACTTCACGCGGCTGACCACCGGGGTGAGCGCCCGTGCGCATACCCGCGGGCACACCGGGAAGCACGCTCGACGGCGCTCCCGGCAGACCGTTAGTCTGCTTTTTTTTGTTTTGCATTTAATATCCTCGTGTAAAAATTATTTTATGTAATTGTCCCGTCGTTAAGCGCGCACCAGACGCTCGCACCGTAAGCAAAGCACGCAAATATAAGCCCCCCGTATCCGCGGCAACGACCATCCGCGGCACCTTTTGGGGCTGAACAATAAAAACGGTCACATAAGTATTTATATTGTAGCACATGCCGACGGTTTTGTCAATACCCCGCTCTGCCGGGCGGAG
>ENA-ORSL01002272-ORSL01002272.1-human-gut-metagenome-genome-assembly--contig:-NODE-2272-length-14184-cov-3.456296_pt1 | contig 14184 bp, 14 predicted proteins | sample MGYA00242190_ERZ509157 | MGnify/ENA primary metagenome ERZ509157 (study PRJEB26280, sample SAMEA2338664) | human gut metagenome | biome: human gut; feature: human-associated habitat; material: faeces...
TTTTTTTTGCGGGCTTTTTCGGGTTTTTGGGTGCTTGCCCCGCCTCGAAAACGTCCGCTATTTTTTTTGCTCAAAATCGGCTCAAAAACAGGCTTGACCACATGTTTGACCACATTTGTCACGAAAAAGCTATATGCCATAAGGGTTTTCGACACTTTGCGATTTTTATTTTATACAAAATGACGGCTATTCTCTGCTTTTGAGAACCGCCGTTTTAAGTTTTTTAGTTGGCTTTTCTTTGTCTACTGCGTAGCAATTTCTGCACCTTAAATCAAATAATTTTTATTTTGTTGTATGCCCAGAGAATATTCCATGTTTTGCTCGAAGTTTCTCCGTTCGAATCAACAACACGTATGATTGTTTTATCAACACGGTTGTCCACTTCAATGATTGTCAACTCGCCGTAATCTTCATGTAGCAACTTCATTCCAACTACTGCCTCGGGGCACTCCTGTTGAGAAAGACACGGATGAGATGGACGAACAGCAGTTGGTGCGTAATTCTCAAAGCGCGATCTTCTATTCGCTTCCTGCTCAAAACGAAGCTTTTTACGCCTTTCTGCTTCCTCTTTTTCTTGAAGCATTTTCTGTTCGGGGAAAAGTTGATCTATAAAGGTGCTTTCTCTTCCCTTTATGCCAAACAGAGTTAATCTGTTTTTAGCACGCGTAATTCCAACATAGAACAATCGGCGTTCTTCTTGCTCCCCATCTGCATTGTCTTTAGAGCGACTAAAAATATTTGGTCTTGATGACGGAAAACGCCCGTCGTACACATCGACCATATAAACGCTGTCATATTCCAAACCTTTACTCGAATGAATAGTGGAAAGAATTACAGCGTTATTCGCTTTAGAATAGAATCCCTTTTGAATCAGTCTTTCCAGTTCCACAAGTCTATTCAAAATTCTTTGAATGTCCGGTTCTTGCTTGGCGAGGATTGACAGAATTTCAACCTTGCCGCTATCAAGATGATTCTTTCTCAAATAGTCCTCATATCCATTATCCATCAGAATTGAAATAGCATCGGAAGTTTTAGCTTTGCCTACTCTGAGCATTACACTTCTGAAATCATCAGCCCTATCTCTCTGTCGTTCTTTGAGATATTGCATCTGACTTTCAATAGCGTCATAGACAGACATATGCTTGAATTTGCAGTTCTTAATTGCATAATCCTTCTGCTGATTCTTCAAATATATGATACCTTTATTACATATTTGAGAGAACGAATTGGCGTCATTCTCATTCAATGCAAGAGAAAGATATGCTACAATATCCTTTACTACACGATTACCGAAAAAGTTCATTTCGGGCTTTCTCAATCTGAAAGGAATGCTATTTCTCAAGAACAGGTCAATAAGAACAACGGAGCTTTCATTATCACGATATAGAAATGCGGTTTCCCTGTCCGCAGTCTTTGCTATTTCAAGCAGACGCATATATTGTATTTCTCTGGATTCCACTTGTTCTAAGGAAACTGCTTCGCCATCACCGCGCTCGGCAGTCATGTTCTTCTCAAATCGGCCTTTATTTTGAGAAATAAATGATTGTGCCTTATCAACGATTTGGGTTGTAGACCTGTAATTACGTTCCATACGCAGGATGTACGGATTCAGATAATCATATCTGAAATTCAACAAGGCTTTAGGATAAGCTGCTCTGAAACCATAAATGCTTTGATCTTCGTCACCCACCATAAAAAGATTGTTACCCTGGGCAAGAAGCTTAATAATTTCATGCTGGATCTTTGATGTGTCCTGGGCTTCATCTACGCAAATGTACTTGTACCGCGCTCTTAGGGCAGAGATGATTTCATCATCCTTTTGCAATATCCAAAGGGCAAATACCATTTGGTCGTCAAAATCCATCTGGTAATTATCTTTCAGTGACTTCTGATAAGATTCAAACATCGCATTCAAATGCGGATATTCCGACTCTATCTCACATATTTGCTCATCCGAAAGCATCATATTTTTGATGTATGTGATAGCAGAAGACAGTTCAAGAATATCATTTTCCGCCGCATACTCACCATTATGCTGCTTGAATACCTCCCCAAGCAAACGGCGTCTTTCGTCATCTTGAATCAATTTTCTTTGATGTCTATTGGTTTTATGGCAATAATCCGAATACACCTTAAGTGCCAGACTATTTATGGTGCGGAAATCAATTTGCTTGCCAAATTTCTCGCCAAATTGAGCTGAAAATCTGCTTTTCATTTCTTCGGCTGCGGCAGTATTATATGTAATAGCGAGAATACTTTGTGGCGGGATGTTTTTGTTAATCACCATATGTCCGAGGCGTTCCACAAGTACGGTGGTTTTTCCTGAACCGGGACCAGCCAATAACAAGTTCGACCCCTCAACAGCAAGCAACGCACGCTCCTGTTGCTTGTTGAGGTTAATATGATATTTTTCCTTAAACGCGCAATATTGTTTGTTGTTCTCAAGGTCTTCTCTACACGGTGGCAAACATTGTCCGTCTTTCAAACCTACATAAGTTAGAAAATCGTTTTTGCCGATAAATTTAGAAGTATAAAAGCATTCAAACCCATCTTTCGAAACCTCGGTTACCCTTACAATACATGCGTCGAGATCCGCTTTCAACTGAAAGAAAAGATCTATACATCCACTTTGAATATCATAGTTATTAAAAGCCTTTTTAGGATTGCGCCAATGGAACTCTAAACCGTCGCCTGTTTCTTTGTAAAACAGTTGATCTTCTAATAGATCAGATAAATCAAACAGCCATATGACTTTGTTTCCCAAATTGAAATAGAAATTGTTTCTATCGTCAAAAGCCTTCACGGGCATAATGCTGTGCTGAAATTCAATAACCGTACGGTCAATCATCACATCGGCACGATGTTTGGTATCTCCCAACGACAATTTAACTTCTTGATTCTCTTTGGGAAACAATGATTGCCATTCATTGTGCCACGGAGATATATCATAGCTATGACTGCGTTCCCATGTATCAGAACACAGATGGTTTTGCTTATGAGCAAAGTGATGCTGTCTAATCTCTCCCTTTTTGGTAGTCAAAGGTGCTCCACAATAGGGGCAATAATATTCCTGATTCATGCATTCCTCGAACTTTTCGAGTGTCTCCTTCTGCTTGCCGGTAAGCGTTTCGTCCAGCTCTTCGCGATTCCTGGCTACCAACTTCAATAGCTCTTTCAAACGCTTGTCACCTCGCGTACATTGCTCTAAGGGTGAGATGTTGCCGTACCAGAGCTCTTCAATTGTTTTCATCATGCTTACCGTTCCCCAATGCATCCTCAAGGATTTCTGCCACCACGAGCTTTCCAAACCATGTCAACAAGTCCTCACCTTCCGGACATCCGTCCTTCTCTATCCTCTCAAACGCCCTCTCCAGATATTTCTCGTCAACGCCGGGATACAGCCTCTTGAAGATATCATCCATCCTCAGCACCTCCCTTCATACAGAAACGGTGACCGCATCTCCGAGTTCTCCCTCGGCAATACAGTCACCGTTCTTTTTCATTTGTTCTACTGCGATCAAGGTCTGACGAACAAGTTCCATCTCGATCCATGTACGACCTTCCTCGGTTCGCCCGTCAATGCCGAGCTGCAACGCCTTTACCGTCACCGCGCTCATGATATCGTATTTCTCGCCGCGGTACAGCTCTTCAATCGTAATCTTTGCCATGCGTATTACCTCCTTTACTTGGTAACACACAATATACCACAGAAGATTGAGGAAGTCCAGAGAAAAAGTGAAAATTATAATATTTTTTCTATTTCCGCTAATACACTATACGGCAAATTATAGACTTTCAAATTTTGCTTAGAAAGCCATTCTTTTATCTCTGAACTAGTCATCGATGTATTGATCATTTTTTTAGCGATCTGTGATGCTGCCGTTCTAGACAATCCCATCCCAATTAAGTTTATCATTGTAGTAGATGAAGCTCCTAACTCCAAATACAAGTGCAGCGGAGGAAGCGATGCAACCAAATCCTCTCGATTGGTGTTTTTCAATACAAATGAAAGTATATCGTTATAACATTTGCTAAATTTAACATATCTAAAACGCACACTAGACTCTATATCATCAAACAATCCTCTTGCTTCAGTATTTACGTTAGCCTCGCCTCTTTTTCTCTTAGCATTTCTATGTTCTATTCTTAACTTTAACAAATCATGATATGACTCTCCTCTCATCCAATTTAGCGCAAGCCAATAATAGTATAAATACGATTTGCCTGACGATTTTAACAAATACTTTTCAAAAGTTGCAAACAATTTAATGTATCTATCCTTTATAAAACTGAATTGATGCATTGGATGAGGTGGTATAAGATCTCCGAGTTTGAATTGTGCTTCAAGTGATAAGTAATCAAATAATTCTTGTTGACGATACACAGATACGTTTGGGTTTTTAGAATAAATGTCATAAGGCAATGTTACTGATTTCGCTGCGGTCTCAACCACTTCAACTATTTTCTCCTTATGCAATTCACTCAGTTGATTGCCATAAGACTCAAGCGTTTCTGATAGGACTCCTTCTTCACGCATCATGAGCAATTTCATGAATGCATTTTCTAATCCCTGCGTCAGCTTTTGATCCGATTTGTGCTCCTTGTTACAAATGAAGTCTAATAGTCCGGAATCTTGTGAACATACATAATTTTTAAAAGACGGAATCACAGTGGTCATCTTATCTTTTGAAAGCAATGGATTCTCATCCCAATCATGAAGATTGATCAAGAATATGTTACCTTCAAAATCTTTTGTTAATCGACCTGCTCGTCCAGCTAAATTCCAAAAATCGGGTGCATTTAGCGGTATTGCTTGACGGTTATTATCTCTACCTTTAGTAGGCTTCATAATAAAAATGTTTTGAGCTGGGAGGTTTATTCCTTGTAGCAATGTACTAGTACAAACAATATACTTTATTTTTCCATCAACGCATAAACGCTCGATTCCTTTTCGAATGAACGACGGTAAATTACCATAATGATATGCAACTCCATTTTTTATGGTTTCCACCAACAAATAATCCTTGTGAACATGATCCGACAGATAATCAGAAAACTCTTTCAACTCACTATCTATCTCCTCATCTGCGCGGTCCGAGCTTGCCGCTTGAGATATTAGCAATGCAATTTCCTCGCACAAACTAGGATCGCTTCCATAAATTATGTTATTTTGTCCTTTGCCTAATTCTACTGCCAATATTGCCAAGAATTTACGCTCATCAGTCAACTCGTATTTTGGTGTTACATCACAAATATGGATAAATTCACCCTCTTCGTTAAGTTGAGATACTTCAGCATTACGTATATTATTCATATCAATATTAACGTTAAACAAATTTTGACTAACAGGTGATTCTGACATTGGTATTATATTGTGAGAAATATTATTGAAACCAAACATAGACAAAAAAACATCTGGATTATTTACATATGGCGTAGCAAAGACGAATTTTGTACCAGCGTTAGTGTTTCGTATAGTCTCTATAACAGACTGCAAAATAATACCTCTCGCATTATCCGCAACATTTTGCGCCTCATCTACAACAACTATATCAAGGTTTATCCCTGTCTCAAGTAGAAGCTGTACTCGTTCTTGTGTTAAAACGAAAATAGTTTTCTTTCCGTTTTCTTCGCAATCAGGAACCTCTGTAACATATACCTCTTCTTTTATGTTAGAATTTTTCAATATTTTTCTAAAATCACCAATAACTTGCTCTATCAATGCACGCGTAGGAACTATATACAATGCTTTTCCTTCCATATTGCTTAGTAAATGGACAATATGATTTTGTAATATAAATGATTTTCCGGCTGATGTTGGTGCATTAACTATTGAAATAGGAAAACTTTTTACAGAGTTCCAAAGTTGAATTTGGAAATCTGTTAAAACTATATTGTATTCTCCAACAATTTGTACCGTATTGTTTTCTTTATGAATTTGTTTTTCAAACCACAATGTCCGAGGAAGTGAAAACTCTCCAATTACTTCTTTGTTTTCTTGTAAGAACTTGTTTTCTGCCGGGAAATTCCCTAGTCTAGAAAGAATCAAAGAAATTAGTATTTTGTATTTGTCCGAATTTTCTAAACATATATAATCCACTATATTACGACATACAATCGCTATGCTATAAGCGATTTTTCTAAACTGAATATCCTTTGAAAGAGCAAATGTCGTAGCACACTGAAGCAATTTAAGAATTATATAAGAATCTAATTCACACACGAAAAAATCATCCAAAAAATACTTCTTAGAACTGATTTTAGATGCTAAAGCATAATCTTTTTGGAAATCCTCGTGTGAATATATTTTTTTGCACAATTCTTCAATCATCTTTTGACTCCAAATCATCCGATTTTGATATTCCTAACAATTTGAAAAACTCAGATCTAAAGTTGTCTACACTCTCAAAAGGCAACAATACTAATGCAAAATCTAATCCTGTTAAATTCTTTTCTAACAATTTATCTTTAAAATCACCAAAAGCCTTAATCGCACGCTCTACATACTTCTCTTTGAAGTATTTCTCAACTTCTTCATCAGAATCCCCTTGCAATTTTGAATACAAAGTATAATCAAAACCTACTAAACAAAAATAGAGTTCTTTCCAATTATTCGAGTTAGCTTCATATGGATCGAAATATTCAAGCAAAGCTTTCTTCATTTCAGGATTATGTATATTAGGCATATCCTTTATTATGTCTACGTCTCTATCGCGAGCTGTCCTACCACCAATATCTTTTGCGTATACAAATTCGTGCACAGAGTTTATTGCTTTATCAAACGCATTTGAAATTTGGTCATACAATTTAGCTTCACCCCAAATAAGTTCCAATTTGTCACCGTCTAGCATTCTTATATGGACACTATCAGAACCATGAACGGGCATTTTTTCACTGGTCTTTAAGAACATTTTGCACGCAATTTGCGGTGCATGAAAAAAGGCTTCCAAGATTATAAAAGCTATTAATTCACCAGGTTCTCCTAATTGCGCGCCATGTTTTTTCAAAGACTTAACGAACAAGTTCCGCGCCTGATCATGCAAATCGTTAAAAATTCGTTCATCGCCATTTTTTAAATAATTTTCTTTAGCTTCTTGCAATTTTTTTCGAGGAATGCAATATCTAACGATTTTATCATATGCGAATTTCGCAAATTCCTTTTCTGTAATAGTCTTATTGCGAAAAGTCAAATAAAAGAAACGGCCACGCAAAGTAATGTCATTAGAATCAGGTACAGTAACTTCAATCTCTTTAATCCTATGTTCTATTCCTGAATAGCCGCCTGCATTTTCCAGTTGATTTAATATACTCATAAATACTGTCCTCTTTTCCAATAGCTCGCTAAAATACTCATTATCGGTATATCATATAAGAATCCCATTACAATGATCCACCTCGTGCTGAATGATCTGCGCCGTCCAGGCGGTGAAGTTTTTCGTGCGCGTTTGCATTTCGGGGGTCTGATACTGCACCTTGATGGTCTTATATCGCTTACACTTACGGGGACCGCCGAGAAGCGACAGACAGCCTTCTTCGGTGTCGTATGCGCCGTCCTTCTTGATAATCTCGGGGTTGAGCATCACCGTATATGTAGGAGCTCGTCCGCTCTCGTCGAGAAAGACAATGATGCGCTTGCGTACACCGATCATATTAGCCGCCATGCCGACACAGCTTTCTCTGTGTGCCATCAGCGTATCAAGCAGGTCCTGCGCGACCTGCAAATCTTCTTTCGTTGCGACCTCCGACTTTCCTGCAAGGAAGATGGAATCGTGCATCAGTTCTTTTACCATAATTACTTAATCTTCTTTCCGTCCGAGAAAGCCTGTCCGACTTTCTCGCCAAAGCTCCAATATGCGTGTGTAACACTGTCATAGATGATGGGATCGAGCTTCTTGGCATCAACCTTGCCATTTTCATCGAGAATGCTCTCGTCAGCAGAAACGTTGACGATCTCACCGATGCAAATACCGTCCTCATTGAATTTCATGAGCTTGCACTCCACCGTCATGGGCAGCTCCTCGATGATGGGCGCGTTGACATACTCGCTCTTGGTGGCATGAAAACCCGCATTCGCAAATTTATCGGGCACATCGTTTGCGGAAACGATGCCAACATAATCACAGGGCGCTACCGTCTTGGACGTGGCAAAGCTGACGGTGAAAGCTCCCGTCTTTTTGATATTCTCGGTGGTTTTGTGGTCGTCTGCGAGACAGATCATGACCTGATTGGTGTCGTAAATACCGCCCCAAGCCGCGTTCATGGCATTGGGCGTGCCGTTTTCGCCATAGGTACCGATGATCAGCACAGGCATAGGATATAGCCAGGTTTTAGTTCCGAAATTTTTACGCATATTCTTTTTCCTTTCAGCCCTTACAATAAACAGCGATTGCATCGGCGGCAAACTCCGCAGTTCCTTCGCCGTACTTGTCGATGTTCTTCTTAAATCGCTCGTCGGCAACGTACATCTTGCCAAGACCTGCAAGAACCTCGTCTGTGCAGGTGTAGTAGTTGGCAGTAATGTGCGCTTGAAGCTTGGCTACAAGTGCCTGTGCTTCTGAAGAATCGGCACTTGCACCGCTCGTCTTGCACGTGGCAAACTCGGCAAATATCGCCATTAAGCCGTTGTTTGCCTCAACCCACTTCTCTTTTGTGTAATTCTTTGTCTTTTGCTCGTGCTCTCGACAGGCATCTGTGTTGCCCCAGCGTGCGCGAGCTTCGGATTCGTAATCATTTATCATATCAATTTTATCTCCTTATCATCACTTGAAAAACGCCATCAGCAAGGTACCTGCGACCATCAGGCAAAGCCCAATGAAGGATTTTTTCGAAAGCTTTTCCTTGAACACGAAATAAGAAAACGCAACGGTTACGATGATACTCAGCTTGTCGATTGGCACAACTACGCTGACAAGTCCATGACCGATCGCGTAATAGTAACACAACCACGATGCTCCCGTAGCAATGCCCGAAAGTGAAATGAATAGCAATTCCTTTTTGTCAAGCGACGGCAGCCCCCTCTGCTTTCCGCGCGCAAAAACGATCCCCCAAGCCATAACCAGCACGACGCACGTGCGGATGGCCGTGCCAAGATTGGACTCCACGCCCGAAATACCCACCTTGGCCAGTATCGATGTGAGTGCAGCAAAAACGGCGGAGAGCACCGCGTAGATCATCCACGAATGCCCCTTTGCCTGTCCTTCGGTTTTTTTCTTTTCGACCATGAGAAAGATTCCGAGCGCGAGAATGGCGGTGGCGATCAGCTTGAATAACAAATTCGATGTCTCACCAAAGCAAATGATAGCGAGCAGGACAGTGAGTATCGTGCTTGACTTATCAATGGGAACGACCTTGTTGATGTCCCCCATCGAAAGCGCCTTAAAGTAGCAGATCCACGAAGCGCCCGTAGCAAGCCCCGAGAGAATCAAAAAGATCAGAGGCTTGGGCTGAATTTCCACAATTGTGACTTGCGATCCGACTACGAACACCATCACCCACGAAAAGATCAGCACCACAACGGTGCGGATCGCCGTAGCGAGATCGGAATCGGTCTTTTTGATACCGCATTTTGCAAGAATCGAGGTTAACCCCGCAAATACCGCGGAAAGTATGGCAGCAATCATCCAAAGCATAGTTGTACCTTTTTCTTATTTAAGAAATTATTTTTTGATGGGCAGCAGCATTCTTGTATGCTTTTTGTATTCTGCAAAGCCATCCTTGCGAGACTGGCGTTGGTCTGCCATAGGAATACTTACCGCAAGGAAAAGCACCGTGTTTGCGACCGCTCCCGCGATCAAGTACCACGCGCTCGGTGCCGCGCAAAGCACGGACAGACCCACGCCCCACCACATGAGGATCTCGCCGAGATAGTTGGGATGGCGCGAATACTTCCAAAGTCCTATGCGGATGAAAGGCGCGGTGCGATTCTTGCGGAATTTGTGCATCTGAACGTCGGCGATCCCCTGCATAATTGCCGCGCAGAGGGACAGGCACAGGAACAGCACGCTTGCGATATTGGCTGAAAGTCCTTCACGGATGGCGTAAACACCGGGCAAAACACAGCCGTACACCACCAGCGTAGGCACCATATGGATGCCCACGAAATTGATGATGGGGTAAAATACACCCGTCTTTTCATGAAGCATGGTGTAACGCCAGTCCTGGTGCGTGAGATTTCCAAAGGTGTACGCCCAGTTTGCCGTCAAGCGGATCGCCCAAAAGGACACGACCGCAAGCAGAAGAACACCCAAAACGGTCAATTCTATGCCGATGGCAAACGCTATGAGGATCACGGGCGGCTGAACGCTCCAATAGGGGTCGTAGACCGATGCGTTCTTGAAAATAAGACTGAAAATGAATGTCACCACGGTTGCCGCCACATCTGCAATCAGCAATGTCAGCCACCAATCGAGCGTGAGCGCGCGATACGTCATCACGCCCACCACGGTGGCAATTATGTAGACCAGCGTGACAACAATAAAACTCACCGCACGGTTTTGCTTTAGCTTGTTCATTTTTGTTCCCCTAATTCTTTCACATACATCCATTCTTCAGCTTCCTGTTCGGGAGGAAAGAATCCGCCTACCTTATGATATCCGAGCTTTTCATAGAACCTCCAAGCATTCTCGTCGGCTTGAGTGCTCGTCATAACGTATTTGTATCCGCGCGTCGCCATGAGTTTTTCCCATTTGTGCATCATCTGCGTGCCGAAGCCACGATTTCTGTAGACTTCATCAATGTAGAGCAGATCAAGAAACGGGATGGTCTGCCAAAATAGACTGTAGCGCAGTACGCCAACGACGGGATCCTTCACGCGGTGGTTCTGACCGCCGTTTTTGATGGAATCGTCCTTTAGGACATAGACCTGCCCGTTCCAAATGCACTCACCCAAACGCGATGACGGAACGTGGCTGTCCAACTTCGCTATTTTCTGCTTGTCCTTGCCTTGTGCCAGCTCGATAATCATAGGTACACCTCGATTATTTTCTTCAATATCTCTTCATCTGCCGGGCAGAACGCGTAGCTCGGGATCTCGCTCGGCGTGATCCATTGAATGTCATTGTGCTCCAGCTTCTGCGGTTCACCCTCAGCAATCGTGGCGTTGAACAGCGTCAGATGCACCGTTAAGTCGGGATACCCGTGGGTGACGTCCATGAAAACATCTCCGACAGACAGAGTTATGGCGAGCTCTTCTTGGCACTCACGGATAAGAGCTTGTTCTTTTGTTTCACCCGATTCAACCTTGCCGCCAACGAACTCCCACAGGAGGCCGCGTGCCTTGTGTGCCGGGCGTTGGCAAATCATGAATTTATCGCCCTGCCAGATGAGGGCTGCTACAACTTCTGTCATAATTGTTATTCTAAAGCTAATATTTGCTTTGCTATCCTTTCAACGATTGGTACGACCAATGCATTGCCCATGCAGAAATATCGCATCTTTTCGGGCATTCCAGTGTTGGTCCAGTCATCCGGAAATCCGTTCAACCGTTCACATTCAAGTGGTGTTAATGTACGTAATCTACCTGTTGTGATATCCGTGACCACATGAGATGAACGCCCAACGCTTGATTCCGATGTGAGCATTGTTCGAGAAGGTTTATCCAATGGCTCTGGAAATCGAACAGCGCCTTCAGAAAAATAATATTCTGTTCCATCTCTCTTTCGGCGTTGTTCTTTCTTTGCGCCTTTCGCGTATATCCACTTAGGCATATCCGCTTCGCGTAAAAAGAAGCGTTCATCAACATATCCAGTTTCAAGAATACTTTTAAGCGGAACAGGTGCTTCATAAACAGGGGTTATATCAACGGAATAAATGCGCCCATTCATCATAACGCCAGCATTATATAATTGTACCCTCTGCTCTTTAGACACTTCGGATACATCAGCGTAAGACATCTCATCTATCCAATTATCCGTATATGATCTCGCGTGAGCTTTCACAGGAAATGCCTTTGCAAACACTCCTGTTTCTGTGACATGCTCGTGCATGCTTTTGATACCATGCATGCACACATTTTCCGCCAACTTTCTAAACGAATCCGTCTGATTGTGATATGCAAATATAAAAGTTCTTCTGCGCCGTTGAGATTGTCCGTATTCTGCGGCATTTATTACGCGCCACTCAACAGAATACCCTTTTTCATACAGGCAGCGAAGGATTATCGAAAAATCTCTACCGTACTGTTTAGCTGGTGACCAGAGTATCCTATCAACATTTTCGAGCAATATGTACTTGGGGCGCTTTGCTTTAACGATATCATCTATCTGCCACCAGAGTTTACCCTTTGTACCTTCTATGCCGTCGGAATTCTTTTTCATTATCGAATAATCCTGGCACGGGAAACCGCCAACAAGCAGGTCATGTTCCGGAACGGCAGTTTTAGCTTTAGCGATATCCTGGCATACATGGTCAGGATAACATCCGAAATGAGCAGTATAGCACTCAAATGCATACTGTTCCCTCATGGAAGGCTCCCACTGGTTTGCCCATATAACCTTAAATCTATCCGATGCTGCCTCAAGTCCGAGGCGAAATCCGCCTACACCTGCGAACAGCTCTACCGTCCTTATCGTATCCATGTTTATTCCTCAACAACTATCTCTACGATATCATCCATATGCTCATTTTCGATAATAAAACTGATTATATCCGAGATACAAGAATCTGTATCCTTCAACGCGTCTTTTGACCAAAAGTGGATCGGAGCCCAATCCATTGCTCTAAGCTGATCATCAACACGTTTATCGCGCGCTATGTTTTCTTCTATCTTTTCAATCCAATACTCCCGATTGCTCTTGAGACGAGGCTTACGTGTTTCCCAATCCTTGCCGTGCCAAAATTCACCGTCCACAAAAATGGCTATGTGGTACCGCGATATTGCAATGTCGGGAGAACCAGGTAATCGCTTATCATTTTTGCGATAGCGATATCCCATATGCCAAAGTTTCTTAGCCAGTATCTGCTCTGCTGTGCCATTTTTAAGCTTCACCTTTGACATACGCTTACGCGTTTCGGGAGTAGAATCGTATGATTTGGGATGTTTCATATATCAAAATCCTGATCAACTAACGGAGTAACATCTTCGTAAACTATGCTATTATTCTCATATCGATACTTTATCAATTTGAGATCATTCCAACGCTTATTACGAACAGGATGACTTCCCAAAGTATAGTAACGCTTGACAACAGAAGCATAATAATCATCTATGTTTTCTTCGTATTCAGCTGATATGATACATGCCTCTATAGCTTCATAATCACCATAAGCGTACTCGTTACAGACCCAATCCACGTATTTTAACACTTGGTCTATGGTATCATGATCAGCATAGTCCTTTTTCAATTCTGCTACAAGATATTTACAAGGAATCTTTGTGCTTGGCAAGTATCTCATTGCTAAAACATCGATCTTATCCATATAGTCTATTGGCTTAAACGGTGAAGCTACTACCTGATGGGAAACATAATCCCATTGTCCCAGGAATGGTATCCTATTATGACAAACGTCATATACAACTGCTGCCTCAAGAGCCATCTCATGCTTTACTCGCACACCCTCAGTGCAGGTTTGAAGCATAGGCACTGGATCAATAACATAATTAGCAAGATTTTCTCTCTCCTGTATTAGCAAATGAGTCGTAGGGCTTTCAGCAAAAACATGTGTTGCTGTTTGAGTTTCTATCTGTCGACGCAATAGAAATATCTCTTTCAAGGATGCATTCTCTTCATCGCTAAGCTTTATGAAAGATACTTTCCAAAAAGCGCGTAACATCTTAAAAGTATTAGGTTTATATGTTAAGATCTCGTCTGTATCTATCCCCTCTTCGAAGAAAAACGGAGACCCTTTAAATGTACATAGCCATCTGTAATTAGAACTACTCGGTCCATAATCAACAAGCAGATCATCATGAATGTCATTATATGAAACCGCGCTTCTTGCGGATGAATTAGGAAAATTGCAGTATTTGCAATCAATACCGACATTCACCAATTCACCAACACCATAATATTTCCTCTTACAGAAAAAATAGATATTGTCACCCGGCTTCATTGACATGTAATCTGCCATAGTACCTTCAAAAGGTATCGGAGACAAACTACTCAAATATGTAGAATATACTCCTGTTTCAGCACACTTTCTGATTACATCTACTGGATCAGCGTTACCGCCTATAGCAAATACATA
>ENA-ORSL01002273-ORSL01002273.1-human-gut-metagenome-genome-assembly--contig:-NODE-2273-length-14179-cov-4.344520_pt1 | contig 14179 bp, 14 predicted proteins | sample MGYA00242190_ERZ509157 | MGnify/ENA primary metagenome ERZ509157 (study PRJEB26280, sample SAMEA2338664) | human gut metagenome | biome: human gut; feature: human-associated habitat; material: faeces...
GGGGGGGATACGTTATTCTGTCTATTGGAAAAAACGGAATTTCCCGACGAAGGGCAGCTCCTTTGCTTTGCCGTTTCGGGCGTTGAGGAAGCCGAGCACCCGCAGCGCCGCCACGGGCACGTCCAGCAGGGCGAAAAACCAGCCGAAAAACGCCGCCTTCGGTGCAAGCAGCACGGCAAGGCAGATCAGCGCGAAGCCGACGGCGTTCGGCAGCAGCGCCTGATTGACGTGAAAGCGGGCAAAATAGGAGCGCCGCGCAAAGAAGATCGGCACGAGGACCGCCCACGAGAGGTAGGCAAGCATCGCCATCGTGCGGTTGCGGCGGACATCGGCACGCTGATACCGCTCGGAATAATCGGGCGTCGCGTCCATCTCCCGCGCAAGCCCGCGCAGGCTCTCGACCGGCCGCTTCTGCTTCGCACGGACGGGGGTCGCGCAATAGGGGCAGAACCGCGCGTCGGTCTGAATGCGCCGACCGCAGTTGGAGCAATATGGCATGGTGCGTTTCCCCTTTCCCGTCAGGTTGAGTCCTTTCGCCGCAGCAGCAGTGCAGCCGCGCCGACCGCAACACTCAGAAGGCTGACCGGCACATAGACCTTCGGATTCTCATGATTGATCAGCGCAACGATAAAAAACAGGACGCCCGCGATGATAAAGGTCAGCCCGAGCAGTCGCTGCGGCGGCATTTTCTTCTTATTCATTGTATTTTCTCCCTGTTTTTGCGATTATACGGCAAAAATTCTCCCTTGTCAATCCCGACGCAGCACCTGTCCGTTCGGCGCGGCGGTCAGCCTCCCGTCGAGCAGGGCGGGAGCGCCGCCGACAAAGACCGTCCCGATGCCCGAGGCAAACTGCGCGGGGTCGGCGTAGGTGCCGTTCTCCCGCACCTCGGCGGGGTCGAACACCACGAGATCGGCGTCAAAGCCCTCCGCGATTTTTCCCTTCCGCGGCAGACGGAGCGCCTGTGCGGGGGCAAGCGTCATCTTATGAATTGCCTCCGGTAGGGTCAGCACGCCGCCTCCGACGTAGCGCTCCAACACCCGTGCGAACGTTCCGTACAGGCGCGGATGCGGAATTCCGGCGGTCGGGTAGGTGCTGTCGGAGATCACGTTAGAATACTCTGCCCGCAGGATCGCCGCAATGTCCTCCTCGGAGGTGATAAAGTCGATCATTGTGATCGTGCAGCGCTCCTGCGCCAGCAGGTCAAACACGCACTCCTCGGGCGTCTGATCCCGCACGGACGCCGCCTGTGCCACGCTCTTGCCGATGAATTGCCGATTCTCCTCGCATTGCAGCGAGGACATATAGATATTGTCCCAGCCGACGAGCATCGAAATATTGTCAAAATCCGTGCCCTCGCGCAGCCGTTGGGTCAGCCGCCTCCGTTCGGACGGGTCGAGCAGCTTGCGGCAGATCTCCTCTGTCCCGCCCGCAAGCAGCTCCGGCGGCATGATATGCAGAAGCTGTGTGGAGCCAGCGGTGTAAGGGTAGACGTCGCAGGTGACATCCATTCCCTCCCCGCGCGCCTGCTCCAGGCGGCGCAAAATCGCAGGAATTTTCTTGCCCCAGTTCCGCTTCCCCATTGCCTTGAGGTGGCTGATATGCAGGGGGCAGCGAAGGGCGGCGGCAACGGTGAGCATTTCCTCCGCCGCCGCGTCCACGGCACTGCCCTCCTCGCGCATATGGACCGTGACAGGAATGTTGCCTCCCCGCAGCGGCTCCAGCGCGTGAATCAGCTCGTCAGTCGTGTAAAAGCACTCCGGTGCGTAGCCCAGCCCGAGCGAGACGCCGAATGCCCCGTCGCCGAGTGCACGTTCCATCGAACGGTGGATCGCAGAAAAATCCGCCTCCGTCAGCCGCTCGCCGGAGCCCGCCGTGTCCGCCCGCAGCACGCCCGCGCCGACCAGCATCCCCACATGGACAGGAAGCGGCTGCCGCTGCAGGGCGTTTCGGTACGCCTCGAGCGTTTGCAGCGGTATCTCGGGCGAGACGGCACCGACAATCGGCGTCAGGTATTCCAAAATCTCTGCGCGGTGGCGCGTGCCGATCGGGGCTACGGACAGCCCGCAGTTGCCGTTGATGACCGTCGTCAAGCCCTGCCGCAGCTCCAGCTCGCCGAAGCCCGCACGAAATGCCGCCGCATCGCCGTGCCGATGGATGTCGATAAAGCCGGGTGCAACGGTCTTTCCGTGCAGCTCGAGCACGTTTCCCTCGGCGGGGAGCTGTCCGACGGCGGCAATCCTCCCGTCGCGGATGCCGATGTCCGCCGAAAATGCCGCCGCGCCCGTTCCGTCGAGCACACTGCCGTTTTTCAGGACATAATCAAACATACTGTCGCTTCCTTTCGGTCAAGCTGTCAAATTCTTTTAATTTGTCATTGCGAGACCCCGCAAGGGGTCGTGGCAATCTCTCGGGAAATTTCACGATTTCGAGAAGCTTTCGTAAGCTGTAACCTTTGGCATGAGATTCCCACGTCGGGCTTCGCCCTCCGACCGGCAAGCGGAGAGTCCGTATCCGTAAGGCTCCTTCGTCGCCAACGGCTACGCCTTCGGAATGACAAGGGGGAAAGCTGTCACAGATTAGAAGCTCTGACCGTTGTGCTCGTCAAAATGGCGGTTGATCTGCTCGGTAAACTCCGCCGCCGCGTTGTAGCCCATCTTTTTCTGACGGTTGTTCATCGCCGCGACCTCCAAAATAATCGCAAGGTTGCGCCCGGGCTTCACGGGGATGGTGATGGCGGGAATTTTCACGCCCAGCAGATCCATGTACTGCTCCTCCAAGCCGAGGCGGTCATAGATCTGCTCGCTGCTCCACGGGACGATATTGATGACCAAATTGATCGACGTCTCATCCTTGATCGCCGCCATACCGAACAGCTTGGCGACGTTGATGACACCGATGCCGCGAATTTCAATGTAGTTGCGGATGAGCGCGGGCGAGGTCCCCATCAGCGTATTGTCCGCGATCTTCCGAATCTCCACCGCGTCGTCCGCGATCAGTCGGTGACCGCGCTTGAGAAGCTCCGCCGCCGCCTCGCTCTTGCCGATACCGCTCTCGCCCATCAGCAGCAGACCCTCGCCGTAGACCTCGACAAGGACACCGTGACGGGAGATTTTCGGTGCGAGAGCATTTTTCAGATAAACGCCCAGCGACGAGACGATATAGGACGTCGATTCCATGCAGCGGAGAATGGTAACGTCGTTTTTCCGCGCCATTTCGAGACATTCGGGCTTCGGCTCGATGTTTCGCGCAAAGATCATGGCGGGAATCTTGAAGGAAAACAGCTCGTCGAACGCCGTCAGCAGGCGCTCATGCGAAAGCGTGTCGATATAAGCGGATTCGACCTTGCCGATGATCTGCAAACGCATCCGTTCAAAGTGGGGGAAAAAGCCCGAAAGCTGCAAGCCGGGACGCGCGACCTCCTCGACCATGACCTGCACCGTGTCGAAATCCGACGACGCGTACACCACGGTCAGGTGAAAATCCTCGACGATCTTCTTCAGCAAAACGCTGTATGAATTCATAAGCGGCTCCTCTCCTGTCGGCAACAGTAATATCGATTTTTAATTAAAATATTTCATCAAGAATCCCATGTGCTGCGCACACTCACATCGTGCGAACGCACGATACGCCGTCTCATGCAGAATCCGACGCGCCCTTGGCGCTATAAAAAGCTTTTGAGCTATTTAACGGATTCCGGTATAAAACATGCGCAATCGCGTGAAGCAGCCGAAATGCGGTTGGTTCAGTTGACATTATTATAGTCGAAACGCGCATTTTCTGCAACCATCCGAAGAAAAAATATATTTTTTGCAATTTTTCTCTTGCAATTCCGAAATAATTCTGCTATTATATAGCTCGGCGCGTCAGAGTGCCGTTTCTATGGATGATTTTCCCATGATTGGAGGTGCAGCAATTGGCAAAGTGCGATATTTGCGGCAAGGGTGTTACGTTCGGCATTAAGGTCTCCCACTCCCACAGACGTGCAAACAGAATGTGGAAGCCGAATGTTAAGCGCGTGAAAGCAATCGTCGATGGTTCTCCCCGCCATGTCTACGTCTGTACAAGATGCCTCCGTTCCAATAAGGTTGAACGCGCTATCTGATTTTGACATGATCGACATACAATCAAGACAAGCCCCGTGCTTGTCTTTTTTGTTTGCCTGCCCCGTCAAAAGCAACTGCGCCCTGACGTGAAAGGACGCACAAGATGGGAATTATTTCCAATTGCCTTTTCCCGCCCCATCCGATACAATAAGACAAACCATTTTGATTGGAGGCGGGTCCCATTGAACAAGCTCAAAGAGCGCATCCGACGCGAAGGACGCGTCCTGCCCGGGAACATCGTCAAGGTGGACGGATTTCTGAACCACCGCGTCGATGTTGCCTTCATGGAAGAGCTGGCAGACGCATTTGCCGAGATTTTTCCCGTGAAGGACGCAACACTCATCCTGACGGCAGAAGCAAGCGGTATCGCTTTGGCAACGATCTGCGCTCAAAAATACGGTGTTCCCCTGCTGTTTGCGAAAAAGGCAAAGAGCGACAACATCGAGGGCGGATTGTACCAGAGCGATATTTTTTCATACACCTATAAGAAAAAGGTCACGCTGCTGGTCGCGAAGGACTGGATCAGCTCCGATGACCGTGTGCTGATCATCGACGATTTTATGGCGCGGGGCGAAGCGATGCGCGGGCTTTGTGAGATCGTGGAGGCTGCCGGCGCCACGCTGCTCGGCATCGGCGTCGCAGTCGAGAAGGGCTTTCAGGGCGGCGGCGACGCACTGCGGGCGGCAGGCTACCCGCTGCACAGTCTCGCCGTCATCGACAGCGCGGAGGCGGGGCAGCTCGTCTTCCGAGGGGACGGCGTATGACGGAAAAGGTACTCGTCCTCGACTTCGGCGGGCAGTATAATCTGCTTGTCGCACGGCGCGTGCGCGAGTGCGGCGTATACTGCGAAATCCGCCCCTATCATATTTCGCTCGACGAGATCCGCGCCTTTGCGCCGAGCGGCATCATCCTGACCGGCGGACCCGCCACGGTCTTCGACGCGGACGCGCCGACCCTTGAGCCGGCAGTCTTCTCGCTGGGCATCCCCGTGCTGGGCATCTGCTACGGTATGCAGCTCATGACGCAGCTCCTCGGCGGACGCTGCCGACGCGCCGAGGCACGCGAATATGGCAAGGTCGAGCTGACGCACATCGACGGCAGCCCGCTTTTTGACGGCGTGGACAAGACCGCCGTCTACTGGATGAGCCACGGCGTCGAGGTCGAGCAGACCGCGCCCGACTTTCGCGTCAGCGCCTGCTCGGAAAACTGCCGCCATGCCGCCGTGGAAAATACGGCAGCGCAGCTCTACGGCGTCCAGTTCCATCCAGAGGTCCTGCACACGGCGTTCGGCACGCGCATCATCGACAACTTCCTTCACAAAATCTGCGGTCTGCACCGCACCTGGACCATGGCGTCGTATCTGGACGATGCCGTCGCGGAATGCCGCGCGAAGATCGGCACGGGTCGCGTCCTTCTGGCGCTCTCCGGCGGCGTGGACAGCTCGGTCGTCGCAGCGCTGCTCCAACGTGCCGTCGGCGAACGGCTCACCTGCATTTTTGTCGATCACGGTCTTCTGCGCAAGGGCGAGGGCGATCAGGTCGAGCAGATCATGAAGTCCCAATTCCATGTGGATGTGCGGCGCGTCAACGCGGGCGGGCACTTTCTCTCCCGACTTGCGGGCGTGACCGATCCGGAGCAAAAGCGCCGCATCATCGGCGAGGAATTCATCCGCGTCTTTGAGGCAGAGGCGAAGAAGCTCGGCAGCGTTGATTTCCTCGCGCAGGGAACGATCTATCCCGATGTCGTCGAGTCCGGCATGGGCGGCGAATCGGTCGTCATCAAGAGCCACCATAACGTCGGCGGCTTGCCCGCGCACGTGGATTTCAAGGAGATCATTGAGCCGCTGCGCCGCCTGTTCAAGGACGAGGTACGGCAGCTCGGTATCGCGCTCGGTCTGCCGGAGGCGCTCGTATGGCGGCAGCCCTTCCCCGGTCCGGGGCTTGCCATCCGCATCATCGGCGCAGTCACGGCGGAAAAATTGGACATCCTGCGCGATGCCGACGCGATCTTCCGCGAGGAAATGGCGCTCGCCGGTCTTGACCGTTCGACAAGCCAGTATTTCGCCGTCCTCACCGACCTGCGCAGCGTAGGCGTCATGGGCGATGAGCGGACGTATGACTATACGCTGGCGCTGCGTGCCGTCCGCTCGCAGGATTTCATGACCGCGCAGTGGGCGCACCTGCCGTATGAGCTGCTGGAAACGGTCTCCGCCCGCATCGTGAATGAAGTCCGCCGCATCAACCGCGTCGTCTATGACATCACCTCCAAGCCCCCCGCCACCGTGGAGTGGGAATGAGAAAAAAGTGAATATGAGGGGCTGCAAAGCCTTGAAAATGCTCACTTTTTGAAAATCTCATTTCCCGTTTGATAGCAAAATGATAGCAGAGACCAAACCGTTTTTTATTCAAGCTATAAAAGGCAGGCGGTTTGCAGGTTGCGCTATCATGCCCGATCCTATGTAAGGACGGCAAGGCGCTGCTGACCTTCTTTCGCAGAAGGTCAGCAGTACCGCATTTGATGGTAGCGCAACTATAGCAGCGAGTCATCAGTTAATTTGTAAATACTTTGCTTGCAAACTATCACAAATGTATCTATAATAGTCAAATTTAGAGAGTTGAAGTCGTTCTTAATAAGCGAAAGGGGACGCATATGCGAAGGAATATCGGAAAGAAGCCATGGTTTTATCCGCTTCCGGTGCTCATAATCGGTACCTATGACGAGAACGGAGTGCCTGATGCAATGAACGCGGCTTACGGCGGGCTTTACACATCGAGCATGGTCGAGTTCAGCATCAGCCACAGCAGAAAGACCTTCAAAAACCTTCAACTGACCGGGGCGTTCACGGTCAGCTTTGCGGATGTGGAAAACATGACACCTGCCGACTATGTGGGACTTGTGTCCGGCAACGACACGCCGGACAAGATGGAAAAAGCGGGCTGGACAATTTCACGTTCCGAATTTGTAAACGCACCGATTTTTGAAGAACTTCCGGTCACGTGGGAATGTGAATTGGTTCGGATAACGGAGGAAGGAAACGTACTGGGGCGGCTGGTGAATATCAGCGTGAACGAAAAGGTTCTCGATGAGAGCGGAAAAATCTCCATGGAAAAATTCAAGCCTTTGGTATTTGACCACGCAACATATGATTATCTGAAGGTTGACGGCACAGTCGGCAAGGCATTTGAGGTCGGCAAAAAGCTGAAGTAAAGATGAATCCAGCCCGGGGCGATGAGGGGCATCGTCACGGGCTGGATTTTGTTTTTCAGGCGGCAGATGCGGGGGTATCCGCTCTGTTTTGCAAAAGGCAGGGCGGACGGCGGTCATTTCGTTTGGCAAGCGGCGGCGGGCGGCTATTTTTCCTTCTCCGCTCGATCGCAGGCGGAGAGGTACGCCTCCTCGCACTCGCGCTGTGCCTCGACCAGCAGCCGAATCGCCGCCTCTGTCGCGCGGAAGAGTTTTAAGTACAATTCCTTATAATCTACGTTTGAATCTTCCATAATAGCTCCATTATAAACATATTTTAGCGTTATTATAAACGCTCTTTTCTGATTGTAACACATATCTCGTCTAAAATAAACACAAAATATGTTTATTTTAGACCGTCAAGAGCCCACGTCTGTCATTGCGAGCCACCGCAAGGTGGCGTGGCAATCTCGCGGTATTATTCCGAATTAACGATGGTTCGCGGCGAGCTCGGAATACTCTCATGAGATTGCCGCGTCGCTTCGCTCCTCGCAATGACACGGATAACGATTGCTTGACGCGCTGAATAAACACAAAATACGTTTATTTCGGAGGTACTATATGGCGATCAAGAGTTTATCCATCCGCATCGATGAGGAAGTGCTGAACAAGCTGCACGTCGTTGCCGATTATGAGGGACGCTCCGCAAACGGGCAGATCCTAATTCTCATTCGCGACTGCATCCGCGAATTTGAGAAGGAGCATGGCAAGATCGGCAGCTGATAAGCCGTCCGCAGCGGGCAGCGGAACGTTACGAAAGCGCGTTTATATTTACTACAGCCAAATATATTTTCATTATATTTGGTATTGCTAAATATATCAACCCCCAATCCACATATAATTTGTGTCATTGGGGGTGCTTTTATGAAAACTCGAAAGCTGGCGTTGGGCGACCGCAACCTGATCGGCGCGCGCGTCACACAGGCACGGCTGTCGCTCGGCATGAAGCAGGTCGAGCTGCTGGCAAAGCTCCAGCTCGCGGGCGTGGACATGAGCATCCCCGCTTTGTCGCTGCTGGAGGGGCAGAAACGCCCCGTGACCGACATCGAGCTGGTCGCGCTGGCGGAAATCCTCCGCGTTTCCATGACGTGGCTGCTGGGCTTGGAATAAGAATCGGCGGGGTCAAACGACCTCGCCGAGATTTTTGCAGTATGATGTCCCCCAGCCTATGCAAGAGCTTTCGTTCCATGCGTAGGGCGGGCTTCCCTAAGCCCGCCGTCGGCAACTTCCGGTTTGATGCAAACCGTATTCCACACGGTACAGCGGGCACCGAAACGGTGCCCCTACGGATTCTATCGGAAGTGCCTGCGAGCGGCGGGGTGGAGAAGCACCCCCGCGAATTCTACCGATGGTGCCGTCAGCCGAGCAGCAGCGTATACCACACGCCGCAGATCTCGCGGAGCAGCATTTGCGCAAAATAAACGCGGTTGGTCGTCGGCGCGGGCACACCCAGCGCGGTAACGCCCTCCCCCCTTGCCAACAGCTCCGTTCGGCAGAGGTGATACTCGCTCGAAACGACGGCGATCTTCTCGGGTCGCGTGCCCGTTTCCGCTTTGATCAGCGCCATGGAAAACCGCAGATTTTCCTCGGTGCTGGTCGAATTTTCTTCCTTTCGCAGCCGCTCGGGGGCGATTCCCGCCGCCGTCAGCCAGCGGTACATACACTCCGCCTCGGAGATATTCTCGTTGTCGCCCTGTCCGCCGGAGAGGATCGCCGTCGCCTCGGGATAGGTCAGAAGATACTGCTTTGCGACGCACAGCCGCTCATACAGCGACCGGCTGGGCTGCGTTCCGTTGACGCCCGCGCCCAGAACGACCAGCCAATCCGCCCGTGCATCCTCGGCACCGCCGCAGCTCACGCCGACCCAAATACCCGTCGCCGTTCCCGCGGTCAGCACGAGCGCCGACAGCACAACCAGCACCCGATGCACCCACTGCATCAGCCGCGGCAGACGCTTTTTCAGCCCGTCAACCGCGCCGAACACAAGGAGCACCGCTCCGAGCGCACAAAACAGCGCGCCTGTAAAGCCATAGTAGACGAAGAATCGACCGATCCCGACCCCGAGCGCGATCAAGATCAGCGCGGGCAGGAGATACCGCAGCTTCATGCCTCGAACAGGTAGCCCTTCAGGACGAGCAGCGTATTACGCACACCGTCGATGTGGCTGCGCTCGTAGCCGTGCGATGCGTAAACGCCCGCGCCGATCAGCCCGTGACGCACATCCGCGCCCGCACCGAGCGTCGCCTCGACATCCGAGCCGTAGTGCGGGTAGATGTCCACGGCGTAGTCGGCGTTCTCGCGCCTTGCGGCGGCGATCAGCTTCTGCACGACCTCATAGGAATACGGTCCGCCCGAGTCCTTGGCGCAGATGGAGACCTGCCGCTCGGTGCATTGCAGACCGTCACCCACGCAGCCCATGTCCACGGAGATCGCCTCGGTCACGCCGCTCGGAACGGATGCCGCGCCGCCGTGACCGACCTCCTCATAGACCGTGACGTGCGCATAAACGCGGCGCCTCGGGGTCAGGGCATTGTCGGCGAGGTACTTGGCAAAGCCCAGCAGGATACCGACCGAGAGCTTGTCATCCAAAAAGCGGCTCTTGATGTAGCCGGACTTCGTGATGCGCGTGCGTGGCTCGAAGCAGACAAAATCACCGACGGAAATGCCCAGCTTTTTCACGTCGTCGGCGTTCGCAACAACCTCGTCAAGCACGACCTCCATCGCCTTCCATTTGCGGGAGGTGTCGTTATAATTGTCATTCACATGGAGCGACGCATCGCAAAGCTGCAGGGTGCCCTCATACGTTCCGTTGAATTTGGTCACAATACGGCAGTTTTCCGCCTCGGCGTTGTTGGCGTTCATGCCGCCGACGTTGACAATACGCAAGCGACCGTTCGCCTTGATCTCCGCGACCATGCCGCCGAGCGTGTCCGCGTGAGCCTCCAGCAGCAGGGCATCGTCCGCGTCCTCGCCGCCGAGGTCGATCAGGATACCGCCCTTGTTCGTGCGCGTCGCGGAAAAGCCCAGCGCCTCAAACTCCCGCTGCACGAATTCCTCCGCCGCGCGGGTGTAACCGGTCGGGCTGTCGATCGCCAAAAGTGCCGTTGTTTTTTCGACCGCGAAGTTTACATAATTCTCCATTTGCTCTTCTCCTTTGTCGGGAAATCAATTACTGTGGTTGATTATATCACAGTTCCGAGAAAAAGAACAGCAAAAACCGCAAGTCGAGCGCATTCGACCTGCGGTTTTTGTTATATTTCGGTTAGCTCGTTTCAATTTCCCGCGCTGCAATGCCGCACAGGAGAGAAGAATCAGAAGCTGCGGTCCTTGGAGGCGATCTCCTTGAGGCACTTTGCTTCGAATGCGTCGGGCGTCATTGCACCGAGATCGACACCGCCGCGGGTACGGACGGAGACCGTGCCGTTTTCCATGTCGCGGTCGCCGATGACGAGCATATACGGGATCTTCTGAAGCTGCGCCTCGCGAATCTTATAGCCGAGCTTTTCGCTGCGCAGATCGCTCTCCGTGCGGATGCCGAGGGCGTTCAGCCGCGCCTCAAGCTGCTTGGAATAGTCGTGCGCACGGTCGGTGATGGGCAGAACACGAACCTGCGTCGGCATCATCCACAGCGGCAGCGCACCGGCATAGCGCTCGATCAGGTACGCCAGCGTCCGCTCGTAGCAGCCGAGGCTGGTGCGATGGATGATATAGGGACGCTTCTTCTGCCCGTCCACATCGGTGTATTCCATGCCGAAGCGCTCCGCCAGCAGCATATCGATTTGGATTGTAACGATGGTGTCCTCCTTGCCGAAAACGTTCTTGTACTGAATGTCCAGCTTCGGACCGTAGAAGGCAGCCTCGTCGATACCGACGGTATAGTCAACGTCCAAATCGTCCAAAATCTGCTTCATGACCGCCTGCGCCGTCTCCCACTGCTCCGCAGTACCCTCGTACTTGTTCTTGGGGTTGGCGGGGTCCCACTGGGAGAAGCGGAAGGTGCAGTTTTCAAGCATACCGACCGTGTCAAGCAGGTGCTTTGCCAGCTCCAAGCAGTTGCGGAACTCGTCCTCGAGCTGCTCTGGACGGAGGATCAGATGACCCTCGGAGATCGTGAACTGGCGCACGCGGATCAGTCCGTGCATCTCGCCGGAGTCCTCGTTGCGGAACAGCGTGGACGTCTCGCCCAAGCGCATCGGCAGGTCGCGGTAGGAGCGCGCACGGTTGAGGAACACCTGATACTGGAACGGGCAGGTCATCGGGCGCAGCGCGAAGCACTCCTTCGTCTCGTCGTGCGGGTCGCCGAGGACGAACATACCGTCCAAATAGTGATCCCAGTGACCGGAAATTTTATACAGCTCGCGCTTTGCCATGAGCGGCGTTTTGGTCAGGAGATAGCCGCGCTTCTGCTCCTCGTCCTCGACCCAGCGCTGCAAGAGCTGCACGACGCGGGCACCCTTCGGCAGCAGGATCGGCAGACCCTGACCGATGACATCGACGGTGGTGAAGAACTCCAGCTCACGGCCGAGCTTGTTGTGGTCGCGCTTGCGGGCTTCCTCCTGCTTTTGCAGGTACTCGTCCAGCTCCTCCTTCTTCGGGAAGGCAACGCCGTAGATTCTTTGCAGCATCTTGCGCTTGGAGTCGCCGCGCCAGTAAGCGCCGCAGCACTGCGTCAGCTTAAAGGCGTTGGCTTTGATGCGGCCGGTGGAATCCAAATGCGGACCGGCGCACAGATCGGTGAATTCACCCTGCGTATAGAAGGAGATCACGGCATCCGCGGGCAGGTCGTTAATCAGCTCGACCTTATACGGCTCATCCTTCTCCTCCATGTAGGCGATCGCCTCGGCACGGGGCTTCTCCGAGCGGACGAGATGCAGCTTTTCCTTGCAGATTTTCTTCATCTCGGCTTCAATGGCGTCCAAATGCTCCTGCGTGAAGGAGAAATCGGAGTCAAAGTCGTAGTACCAGCCGTTGTCGATGGACGGACCGATGGCAAGCTTGACCTGCGGATACAGGCGCTTGACCGCCTGCGCCATCACATGGGAGCAGGTGTGCCAATAGGTCTTGCGGTAGGCTTCGTTTTCAAAGGTGTACAGATTTTCTTCGGACATGATGTTTTCCTCCTCTGTTTCGGGGCAACAAAAAATCACCCCTGAATGATTCAGGGGTGAGAAAAAATCCCACGGTTCCACCCTGCTTGCAGCGCCGCAAATTCGGACACTGCCGCTCGTTTACGCGATAACGGGCGCACCCGTCCCCGCCTACAGGTCGGCGGAGCGGCTCGGGAGTGGTAGAAAAACGACCCGTCGGCAGGGATCTCGCAGCAAACCGATCCCCTCTCTGCGCAGACATGACCGTCCTCGTCTCCGTCACAGCCTCTTTGTTGAGGCTACTATAGCACGTTTTTATGCGGTTGTCAAATGGTTTCTGATTATGGAAATTATGTTAACTGTTTTGTAACCATTTCACAAGATATAGTGCCGTTCCATGGGAAAAATCCGTGCATATAGAATAAATTTTCGTTTACATAACGGAGTAAAAAGTTTGTAATAATCGTCGAAAATACAAAAAAGCTTGACAAATCAGAAAAAAATGTTATAATTGTCTCGCAGTTACAATAAAGTAACAATGGTTTCACCCCTTGAAACCGACCACTATGGAAAGGAGGAATACTCTGATGCACAGACAAAACAGAAGACGGTTTTTCGTGCGTTTGCCCCATCGCATCCTTGCAATTCTCGCAATGATTGCGACGCTTGCAGCCATTCTGACGCTGACCGTTTTTGCGCAGAACAGCTACGTCATCACCGACGGTGATTTCGTAACCGTTCATAAGTCCTACAGCTCCGATCCGGACGTCGTACTCGACGAGGTAGGCATTGAGCTGAGCGAGGAGGATACCTATACTACCAGCTTTGACGACGGCGTGAGCCGCATCGACATCCAGCGGATGCAGATGGTGACCGTCGTTCACCGCGGTGAGGAAAGCGTCATCGGTACCTACGGCGAAACCGTCGGCGCACTGCTTCGGCGCGCGGGCATCGAGCTGCATGAGGGCGACGTGCTCTCCTGCGAGGCGGACAGCCCCACACACGACGGCATGGTGCTTGAGATCGTCAATCGGAAAACCGTGACCGAGGAATACGATGAGATTATCCCCTATCAGACCAATTACTTCGAGGACCCCACGCTGGAGGCGGGCACCGAGCTGGTGCTGGTTGACGGCGTGAACGGCGTGGTCCGCTACACCGCAAAGGTCGTCTACGAAAACGGCGTTGAGATCTCCCGCGAGATCATCGACGAGGAAACCACGACCAATGCCGTAACCAAGCTGGTCATCCGCAGCTCCGACCGCACCCTGCGCGAACAGCCCGACGAGCCGGAGCACCGCATCCCGCAGCAGACCGTCCCCGCGGAGGACGAAACCGAGCAGCCCACACAGCAGCCTGCCGTTTCCACCGAGGAGATCAGCGATAACACCATCACGACCTCCACCGGCGCATCGTACAGCTATACCGATGTTCTGACCGTAACTGCAACGGCGTACTCCTGCGAGGGCTATACCGGCTACACCTACAGCGGTACGGTCGCCCGCGTCGGCGCCATCGCCGTGGACCCCAAGGTCATCCCCATCGGCACGAAAATGTACATCGTCTCCAACGACGGGCAGTATGTCTACGGCTACTGCGTCGCGGAGGACACCGGCGGCTCCATCATCGGCAACCGCATCGATCTTTACTTTGATACCTTTGCCGAGTGCTGGGACTTCGGCGTCCGCACCTGCACGGTCTATATTTTGGCGTAAGCAAGAACGGCTCCCCGCCCACGGGGAG
>ENA-ORSL01002274-ORSL01002274.1-human-gut-metagenome-genome-assembly--contig:-NODE-2274-length-14179-cov-4.009275_pt1 | contig 14179 bp, 13 predicted proteins | sample MGYA00242190_ERZ509157 | MGnify/ENA primary metagenome ERZ509157 (study PRJEB26280, sample SAMEA2338664) | human gut metagenome | biome: human gut; feature: human-associated habitat; material: faeces...
TTTATATAGATAAGAAGGGCACAGAAATCCAATGTGGAATGGATTTCTGTGCCCTTCTTTTGTGTTTTACAGAATACAGTTCGCTGAGAGGAGGACGTACCTGTGATTAAGATTGCGATTTGTCATCACGACGTTCTGCAGCGAAAAAAATATTCTCAGGATTTTACCAATGGATTAAAAGAACTACAAATCTACGGAAAAGTATATTCAGTTCAGGATTTGCATAGGTTCTCAGAAGGCGTTTTGAGCGGAAAATATGCTTTTGATATAATTTGCATAGATACAACAGAAAAGCTCTGGGCCAGAAGACTGATGGAACGGGATCACCAAAATACAGAATACATTCTGCTTGATACGCCAATGCAGGAAGTATCCGGTTATATGCGGTATAAGCCCGCAGGGTGGCTCAAATCCGATGAAGTGAATAGGGAGAAAATAGTAGAGACGTTGCAGGCGTGTATCTATCATTTACACAGAAACAGGGACGAATGTTTTTGCCTTCATACAAAAGCTAAAACTGTGAGAATCCCCTATCGCCAGATTTTGTATTTAGAAAGCAGACTCCATCAAGTGGTTGTTCATACTGTTCGGGAGAAGGATGTTTGTGCATTTGCTGCAGTGCTGGACGATGTGGCAAATGTGCTTCCAGAGGAGTCTTTCTTCCGTTGCCATCAGAGCTTTCTGGTTAATATAGATAGTATTTATCAGCTTGATCGCACGAACCGAAATCTAATCCTCAGCAATGGAGAAACCCTCGGCATCAGCAAACGGTATTATAAGGAGATCAATCGTATTTTCTCGTGCGAAGCTACAATATAAGAAGTACAAAAATGCAGAGGAGGGTCAAATCTGCAGTTTGCTTGTCCGATACGGTAAAAGGGGTGGCACTTTGTTCCAGTAACAGTATAATTGAGACAAGCTAAAGGAACCAAAAAGGAGGAAGCGTATCATGAAAAATTTTATGAATTTCTCAGAAATCCTAGACAGTGAAGATCCCACCATATCGCAGGGAGCGGACAGCTTTACAACAGGGACGGATTATAATGGCGATGGCATTATGGACGGAGAAGCAGTATATGAAGACCTGGATGGAGACGGGGTGTTCGATACCATTACCGCATCGGTAGATACAAATGGCGATGGGATTGCGGATTTTGTTTCTGTATATCAGGATACAAACGGCGATGGATTTACGGATTATTCCGCCACTCTTATGGATGTTGATACAAACGGAGACGGAATCGCGGACAGTGTGTTTTTTGGAGAAGACGCCAACGGCGATGCTGTTTTTGAAACTACACAGATCATGGACGCAGAGGAATGGGCCATGTTTACCGGAAGCTCAGACAGCGGATATGTTCCGATAGACGAAGGCGGAGACTTTGATGCAGGATATGAGCAGTTTATTCCTGCGGAAACCGATATGTCCCAGGTAGTTGGAACACCTGTTGAGGACGAGCGGTGCTGGGATTATCAGGGGGAAAGCGGCCCCTGTGCAATTTATGCGCAGGTGATGGCGTATGAAGGGATGACTGGCCAGGACATTGACCCTCAGCAGATGATAGACGTCGCCACGGAGCAGGGATGGTATAATGGTGGGACCTCCATGGAGGATATGGACAAAATCTTGAATTATCTGGGCGCTGAAACAGAAAAAAGCTTTGGCGGAGATATGGAGGAACTTCATAACTGTCTGGAAAATGGCGGCAGAATTATCGTAGCAGTAGACGGGAATGAAATCTGGTATGGAAATACGGAAACTTATGCGCCGAACGATCCGAACCATGCGGTAGAGGTCATTGGAATCGACTATTCCAGCCCGGAACCGATGGTTATTATCAATGATTCTGGCACGATGGACGGACACGCGATCACAGTACCGGCTTCTCAGTTTATGGATGCCTGGGAAGACAGCGGCTACTACTATGTGGAGGCATACGCCTGATCCGCACGGCTGGAAGACTATCAAGAGCAATTGAGCAGGAGGAGAAAACGATGCTTTCAATACAGGAGTTTTTAAAGAAAATCAATACAGGCAGCGCAGTCCGCGAAAATGTCCCGATGGGGCTTGGAATGGGTTTTCCTGTACTCAATATTACAGGAGACCGGCTTTTAGTTTCCGTCTTTTACTATCGGTCCGTACTGCGGCCAAATGACCAGACTTTGCTGATGCCGCCGGAATATAAGCTTACATTGGACTATCCGAGCGGGAAACTGATCTCGTTTGAAAACCTTAGGCTGGATCCCCGGTATGCAAAGGTGAATTTTGATAAGCCGGTGGGGAAATTCCGGCATGAAACAATCAAACATTTGGACCGGGATGGATATAAAAAAGCGAAAGAAGATTTATATGACGCGCTGAACCGCTTAATCGCATTTTTAGGGGATGAGGGCGAGTTTACGAAAGAAGATGAGGAAAAACTGTCAGGACTTTATACCATGATGACAGAACCGTCTTTACATCCATTCTATAGATCCCTTTCTCCCCAGTTCTATGAACGGTATATCGAACCATAAAGGAGGCGGAAGATGTGTTTCTTAAAAATAAAAACTTTTTCAACGATCCAGCCCCTCTGAAAGAGCGCGCGGAGAAAAAGACGGATATGCAAGAAAATAGAGAGCCTACTGTGAAGGAAGCAGAGCACAGAGAAAATATAAATCTCAGCTTCTATGACGAAGCTTTTATGTCGCGGCTTCAGAAGTTGGAAGGATATTGCCGTGAGGCCGGCAGGAAGGACTTGTTGGAACAGTTAGCTTCTATCAGAGCGTACCTGGCGTCGGAAAAATTCAGTGTGGCGGTAGTCGGTGAGTTTAACCGGGGAAAAAGCACCCTGGTCAACCGGTTAATCGAACAAGATATCATCCCGACCAGCGATATCCCGACAACCTTCCTTCCGATTTACATATCCGGCGGAGAGCAGGAAAGTCTCGTTTTGAAGACTGCGAATGGGCAGAAACGGTACCCGATCGAGGAAAAGAGCTGGGAAGCTATCGAAGAGGAACGGAAAAAATTCGCTGGGGCCAAAGGTGAAATCCTTTTAAAACGAAACTGCAGACTCTTGATGGAGAACGATCTGGAAATCATTGATACCCCTGGCGTCAATTCTCAAATTCGGGGAGATCTCAGTATGGCGGAACAGGCGCTAGGCGTCTGCGATTGTGCGATTCTCCCAATGGCCGCCATAGCCGCATTCAGTGAATCGGAAAAATTGTTCCTTGAAGAGCGGATTCTGATGAAAAAGGTTCCGCGCATCATGGTGGTTCTAACAAAACTTGATCTTGTGGAAGAGACACAGCGATTAAGCGTTGTGGAATCCGTACAGAGAAAACTGGAAGCTGTGAATGCCGAAATACCGCTTTACCTGTCTGAAAAAAATATGGTAGAGGATTGGGAAGAACGGTCTGGAACAGAAGCGATTCAGAAACAGATCCTTGCGTGGCTGCACGAATCCTCTCATGTCCAGCTTAAAAAGGAAAAGGCTGTTCAGGAAATGAAAGCAGTTTCTTCTGATCTGGCGGCGATTTATAAATGCCAATTGGATATTATTGCAGAAAAAGAAGAAAAAAGGATGGAAGCAGCGGAACAAAGCAAACAAAAATTACTCCGTAGCGCCCGGATTCAATGGGATTCTCTGGAGATTGATATGCTGAACCGATGCAACCAGAATTTTACATGGATTCGCAGTATGACAGAGGAGCGTCAACAGGACGTCATAGAAAAATTGACGTTAGAGCTGACTCATGTGACAAATCCGAAGGACTGGTGGGAGAAAGACTACCCTTACCGGGTTAAGATGGAAATGATTTCATTGGGAAATATTCTGGAAAACAACCTTCAGAACTTCTACACCCGTGATGTCAATTGGCTGAATCACTTCCTGCAGGAAAAGTATGGAGCGGTTGTTCCGCCGCAAAACCAGCGAATTGCAGACAAGAATATTTTCCGTGCGTCTTTGGAGCAGGAACCGATTGAACTGGAGGATATGAAACGCTCTCGCCTGATTTCCCGCGTAGGGACGGGTGTGGCTACGATTGGCGGCTATCTGGTAGGCGGCTTGATAGGGCTTTCTCCAATCGGAATGGCAGTGGGTATCGGCGGCGGCATTCTTTCAGAAGTCTTTATGAATAAGCGCGTGGAGACACAAAAAAGAGAGCTTACAAGGATTATTCATGAAGAGCTGCCGAAAGTTTTCAGCAACAGCATTGAAACTGTTGAGAGGAATATTCGGGATGTTTACATTTCAACGATTCGCACAATGAAACAGACCTGTTCGGACTGGGTAAAGGTGAAGTGTAACGCCATTGATGCGGCACAAAAGCAGGCTGGTGACCCGAAGAATGAAGAGATTATTCGCCGAAAACTTGAAGAATTGAGGGAATTCGGCATATAGTAGCGGCAGGCGATATCAAAGTAGGAGGAAAAAACAATGACGAATGATCAACTCAAAGAATTTGCGGCAAGACAAAAGCGGCTGACAGGCATTATTCAGGAAGCATCCGGTTTCGTACAGAAATTGGATATGGAGCATTGCGCACAGACCTTGGAGCAGTTGAGAAAAAAGATTTCATCAGATACTTTCAAAATCATGGTGATGGGGAACTTTAAAAACGGTAAGAGCACGTTCATCAACGCTCTCCTGGGGCAGGAGATCCTACCGGCCTATGCTGTACCGACGACTGCAATTATTAATGAAATCAAATACGGGGAAAAACCCAAAGCTGTTTTACATTTTCTGAATCCTTTGCCGGAAAAAATGTATGATGGAATTCCGGAAAAGGCGCTCACGCATATGCGTCGGTTTAAGATGAAGGACGTTCCTCCGATTGAAATGCCTGTAGATGAAATTGAAGATTATGTGGTTATCCCGATGGGAATGGAGCATAAGGAAGCGATTAAGCAGAGTCCCTTTGAAAAGGTAGAGCTGTTCTGGCCGTTGGATCTGCTCAAAGACGGTGTGGAGATTGTGGATTCTCCCGGATTGAACGAAAATCCGGTACGTACGCAGGTTACCATGGAATACTTGAGTAAAGCAGACGCCATCATCTTCGTTTTCAGCGCTTTGGCGATGGGTTCCGCTGGAGAGATTGCGTACATAGACGATACGCTACGGAAAAACGGATTTGGAGAGCAGAGTTTGTTTTGCGTAGTAAACCGCTTTGATCAGCTGACCAGTGAACGGGAACAGCAGCGTCTGCGTAAATTCTCGGACAATCTTTTGGCGCCTTATACTAAGCATGTGTACTATACCTCAGCCTATAAGGGACTGATGGGACAGCTTCAGCATAATTCGGCTATGTTGGAGGAATCTAAAATTCCGGCTGTGGAAACAGCTTTGGCGGACTATTTAGCCAATGAGCGCGGGAAAATCAAACTGGCGACGCCAGCCCGTGAGTTGATTCGCGTTATCCGGCAGGATGCGCTGGAAACAGTAATCCCGCAGCGTCGCAACGCGCTGTCTACGGATTTGGACGTACTGAAGCAGCGATACAGAGAGGCGCAGCCGGAAATTGAAAAGCTCAGACAGCAGAAGGATTTGATTACCAGCCGGACTGAGGCATTTATCGCAAACCTGATTCCGGACATACGCCGGAGCGCTGTCAATTACTTCAATAACCTCCCGGGGCAAATCCGCGTATGGGTTGAAGAATATGAACCGGAGACAAAGGTTTCGGCGCTTCATCCAAAGCGGGATGCGGAAGCGTTGTCGGACGAGCTTGTGAATTTTATACAGAATAAAATAGACGGTGAAACCAGAGAATGGCTGTCCGGGCCGTTTACCAATCTGGTCAATGATAAAGTAGAATCCTTGAAGGATTCTCTGGAAGGCCGTTTGGAGGAATTCTTTGTTTCTCTGGATCAGGTCAAGGTGAGCGTAACGGGGTCTCACAATATCGATACAGAATATATTCCGGTTTGGAAGCGCGTTGTAGCCGCCGGCGGCGGACTGCTGATCGGAGATGTCGGCGTTGCAGCCTTGGGCGCTACGACAGGGCTTTCTTCAGAATTTGCGAAGGGCATTGCCTTACAGCTTGGCGCTTATATCGGTCTGGCAATACTGGGCTTCCTGAACCCGGTCACGATTATTGCTGTGATTGCGGCTTCCGTCATCAGGGGCGGGCTCAAGGTATCCGAAAAAGCCGTGAAAAATGCCAAGGAACAGGTGGCCTCGACGTTCTGCGAAGAAATCAGTGGAAAAAGCATGCAGTTGGTCGATACCGTTGTAAGCGGGGCAACAGAGAATTTTGATAAAATCAAGGATATCATCTCCAATTCTATGGACATAGAAATCGGAGAAATGCAGAAGCAGCTGGAAGGCATCATTCGCGATATGGAACAGGGTAAAGAAGTGATCGAACAGAAGTCGGCGCAGCTGTCTGAGTATGAAAAGAGCCTGAAAAAAACGGCAGAGAACTTGGATACCTTTATTTTTGAGTTGTTGAAATAGATCAACATTTTCCTGTTTATGCGCGTAGCCAATAATCATAGGATATAGCAGCGAAAATAGGGCTCCAGTTATTGACCTGTATAAGTTCTTTCCCAAATAACTTGTTAATTTAAGAGAGGAGATGCCAGCTGATTTGATATCAGACTGGTAAAGTGTATATGAAAGCACGCATTATTACAGCCGATGCAATACCGCCTGTGATTTCTGATTTCAGAACGCAGCAGTTACTTCAAATAGCGGACATTGACGGACATATTCAATTTATGAAAACGCTTATGAAGAAGTATGAGTTCCCATGGAAGCAAAGGGAGCAGCTTCAGGCAGAGTTGAAAAAAATCCAGGTCCGTCAGAACGAAAAGACATTGAATATGGCGGTAATTGGTGAATTTTCTTCCGGTAAGAGTAGTTTTATCAACGCCCTTCTGCGGGAAAACCTGTTGGAAACAGACGCAATACAAGGGACAACTGTGGCCTCTACCTTGATTGGCTACAGCCCGGAAAGGATTTTCCGTACCTGTGGGAAAGGCGGAAGAGGAAAACAGACACGAAAAACGGAAAGCTCAGCGGCATTGGCGAAACTTCTTGCAGCATATACCTCTGGTGATCGGAAAGATGAAAATGCGCGGCATCTGGAGGTGGGCTACCCTTCTGATTTCTTGCAGCAGGGCATTTGTATTATTGATACGCCGGGAACCAATTCGCTGGAGCAGTGGCATGAGGACGTCACAAAGGAAGCAATCCGGGAACAGGCGGACGCCTGTATTATCCTTACCAGTGCGGAAAAACCATTCCCGGAAAGCTTCTGCCGCTTTTTGGAGGATAACCTGCGGGATGTTTTACAAACCTGTGTTTTCGTGGTGACTAAAATAGATTTAATTCCGCCGAAACAGCAAGCCAGGCAACTGGAGTATATCCAAAAAGTTCTGGAGGAGAAGTTGTCTGTTCATGATCCGTTGATATTGCCTTATTCGGCTCTGCCGGTTATAAACGGAACCGGAGCAGAATATATGGAGGGAAACCGTGAAACAGAAGAAAGAATCCTGAAGTTTTTACAGGAACAGAGGATCCGGATTCAGCTGCAACGGTGCATGGCTCTGTCAGAGAATGCAATGGGACGCCTGAAAGAAAGCATAGAACAGGTTTCCTCGCAACAGAAGCAGCGTCATGACCAGCTTATGCAGGCCATTACAACAGACCTGCAGAGCTTTATCACGAGAAAGAAATCGGAAATCAGTTTGGCCTATCAAGAGAATGCAAATTTAGAAGCGCAGGAATTCAGCAAAAAACTCGACGGCTGGATTGGGTATCGAAAGAGAAAAGTTTACGAAGCATTTGAAGAACCCACGACGGAGAGCGATATAAGGACCTTTTTACAGACAAAACTGAATCCTTTATTAGAGGAAAAGAAGTCGGAAATCTTGAAAAATGTCGGCATATCCTCAGAAAACTCCTCGAACTGTTTGGGTAAGATACAGTCAATAGCGGAAGGGCATTGCAGACGTTTTGAGGCAGATTTTAAAAGAGAATATCGACAGTTGGAACTGCTCGCACATGACTTGGTGCAGGATGTGGATAAAAGTGTCCACTTGGATGAATCTTTAATGACAAATGTGCAGGCTAATACTGCTATCCGCCAAAAGGTCGAGGCCAACGTTAAGCAGGAAAACCGTGGCTTTCTGGGGTATGCGGGCGCGGGAGCGGTAGCCGGGGCTGCGATTGGTTCAGTTGTCCCGGTTATTGGAACAACAGCAGGAGCTGTTATTGGCGCCGTTGCCGGCTTTATACGGTTTAACAAAAAAGCAGACGATTCATCCAGAGGGACGGCTTTCCGCAATCAGGTTGCCGGTGACGTCAACGCGGTTGTAGAGCAGTACTTCAGAAGCTTGAAAGATAGTGTGATGCAGTTTTTTACACAAAATGTAGTAAATTGCTGGATGCAGGTCGAGCATGTTATGAATCAGTATCTCACACAGTATACTGGCATAGTCCGTGAAATGAGAAAACGCGATCAATGCGCGCAGGAAGAGGCCGCTTTACGGATTCGGGCGATTCAGGATGATATTAACTTAACGCAGCAGCAACTTGAGCAAATAAAGTCAGTAAGATACAAAATCAGTCATCTGTAAGAAAGAAGTATGCAGTTAGCTTCCGATTTAGGGGAACGGACTTTCCTTGAAGTAGTCTTGCAGCTCAACAAGGAGCAAAAGAACTTGACTTTGTTCTCCTATAGCTATTGTATCACAGGCATCTAAAAGTCTGCTGATATTTTAAAACGAACTAAGCAGACACACATTAAACTGGCTGCGAATCTTATGCTGCGAATCTTATCATGATAATGAGGGAGGTAATATGAATACTTGGAACCCATCGATTAATAAGAAGAAGGAAAATGCCAAGAAGGAAAGATACCGTAAGGAAGGACTTGAACTGGAGCAGCAGGGGAAATATGAAGAGGCATACCTAAAGTATGAGGAGGCAGGCAAGATGGATGATATACCATCTATGCTCTACATCGCAAGGATGTATCTTTCTGGAAATATCCGTCCGGTAGAGACCTCTAATCTGGCGGAACTTATGCTTCAAGGCGGTCCTGTTTTTCCGTGGAGTCAAATTAGTGAAATACATCCTGATTATGAAAGTGGACTTGCGTGGATGACAAAAGCAGCCGATCTCGGAGACGGATTTGCTTGTGAGGTTGCCGGCAATATGATTGGCCAGGGTTTAGGCTGCGAAGCGGACGTGGAGAAGGCAGTTTACTATCTAAAAAAAGCGCTGTCAAACGGACAGAAAACAGCACAGAAATTTATCTATCTATATTGTCCGGATGGTAGGAAACTATCGGATGAAGAGTATGAGAACTGTTTAACAGAGTTCGTAAAAGCAGCGGACTCGGAGGATGAGAAAGCATACGAGCTCTATGCGACGCTGAAAAGCGGAACCCACAGGCAGCTTGCCCGATTGGGGCATATTTTGATTTCTGCCCAGAACACGCATAAAACCGAATATGAGTTGTTTACATTTTCAGCTTCGCCGTCCGGAATTCCCCTGCTTCCTGTGGTGTCAAAACGCGGGTCATGGTGTACTTTGCTGCGGTTCAATTTAGATGCGTGGGCAGAGAAGTATCCGTTGATTGCAATTTCCTCTGATATTTTGCATGTTGAGAGGCCGGATGATCTGTTGAGCAATTTTCATCATGCCAGAATTGTGGGTACTGCGACCTACAGATCTCCGGCCTTCGGATGGTTGGATGAAGAGGAAAAACACGCGATTCTACTTCAGCTCGGCGTAGATGACACACTGAATGCCGGTTCCATGAAGGAAGTCGTAGAGGCATTTCAACTGAGGGAGGAAGAATACCTGGGAGATTCCCTTGCGTTATTGGTGGAAAACGGAGAAAAGGAATACAGCTTTGAGATCGCAGGCATCCAGGGAAATCAGGTAGAAGTTCTTTGGCGCTATACCATCGGCGGCAGTGATCGTGTACAGAACTATTTTGAGCCAGAACTGATTTCAATAGAACGTATGGATTGCCAGTTTTTATCTGACAATGATAAATCGTTAGAAAACCAGTAAAGAAACCTAAAATATAACAGAAAGTAAATTAAGCAGACTTACTTTAGTCTGTCTGCAAATCTTATTATGCGAGGAGTAAAGCGATGGATACAGTCAGGGAGTTTGATTCCGTATGGAAAAAGTTTTTGGTGATGTGCAAGGCGAAGCTGATGGAAAAAAACAAGCAATGCGCATTGAGTAGTTCTGCGGCAGAGATGTCGGTTCAGGACGCGGCTTCGATGTGGTTCGATCCATACGATGCATGTGGGCAGTGGCTGAAACGGCTGGAAAAGGATGAACCACAGGCAGCAAAGAAAGTTAGAGCAATTTTACAAGAAATCAAGCTGGAGGAAGTCCCTGCTAAAAAAGGTTTTCCGGAGCTTGGGGTAATCGGGATTGCCGCAGGCGGAGCAGCGGCTGGCGCCAGCGTCGGGGCGTGGATTCTTCATTTAGGAACATGGGGAACCCTTTTGTCAGCAGCGATCCCTGCGGTGGCTTTGTACCCGGCGATGAAAGGCTATCAGAAAAACGAAAAGGAAAAAGCAGAAAAAGAAGGAATTATAAAATATCTGGAACAGCTTTCCCTTATCCGGGAAGAAATAGAGGGAATATTGAACAGTACATGTTAATTATGAGATACTATGAGCAAGAGATATGAATTGAAGACAAACTGAATTTTAAGAGGTGACACAAATGTTGAACTTTAAAGCAAAGCCCATTATTGCAATGCTTCATCTGAAAGGCAATTCAGACGAAGAAATCATAGAAAGAATGATAAAGGAAACTGAAATTTACTACAGGAACGGGATAGATGCTGTTTTGGTAGAAAACTATTTTGGGAATAAAAAAATTGTATACAAGCGCTTGAGTACTTGCATAAAAACATGCCGGACAAGATGTTTGGAGTCAATATTCTCGGGGATTACAAAAAAGCCTTTGAACTTGCAGGAAAGTACAATGTCGATTTTATACAGATTGACTCTGTGTGCGGACATTTGACGCCCGAACAGGATTCGCCGTATGCTGATGAATTAATGACCCTTATGGAAGATCGGACGTTCCAGGTTCTCGGCGGTCTGCGGTTTAAGTATCAACCCATAAGAAGCGGCAGAACACTTGAAAAGGATGCAGAGCTTGCGCGGCAACGTTGCGATGCCGCAGTGACAACTGGTGAAGGGACAGGAAAGAATTGTCCGACTGAAAAACTCTTTGAATTCAGAAAGGTATTGAAAGATTTTCCTTTAATCGTAGGGGCTGGCGTTACTGCCGGAAATGTTTGCGAGAAATTGGAATATGTCGATGGTGTTATTATTGGAAGCTGGCTAAAGGAAGGACACAATGATTACGGCGATGTCTGTGAAGAATATGTAAAAGAATTTATGGATAAGGTTGTGGAATGCAGGGCCACTCTTTCATACTGAGCAGTGCAGCTATTTGAGAAAGGGATACTGAACTATACTTGTTAAGAAATATAGCAGCCATTTAATTGCCTGAGTTTGGAAAACGGCCTGATCTGTCTTTTTTATACGCAGATTAGGCTGTTTTAGAATGATAATATTTTTGCTGATATTGAATTTAATAAAAATGCGTTCAACTATTTGAAAGGAAGAGAGAAATGATTGATATAAGAATTTCGGTAAGTGATGTGGATTACGAAGCAGCGTTGGATACTTTATTACCAGTATTAGTAGAGCATTTTTCAAAAAAAACTGAAAACAGTTTTTTATCGTCTCTTTTGCTAAAGACAAAAGGAATTTCTGTAATAGCAGCAAAAGCAGCCTTGAAAACACTGCCGCAAGAAATGAAAGATGAGCTCGCTGAAGCTTGCCTGAACTATTATAAAGAGGATATAGCGCGTATGCTCACTGAAATGGCTGAGCAAAAAGGAATCGCACTAAAAATTGAAAGTGTTGAAGTCGCTGCAAAAGATGGCTTGGAATCTCAATAATAAGTGCTTTGGGAAAGAAAATCGGGGGGTACTATTTTGTAAATGAGAGGTGTTTTTATGAGCTGGAAAGATTTGCTAAAAAGAACGCTTAAAGGAAAGAAGCGGCAAATGACTTATGCAGAAGAGCAAATTGCCGGCGAGAACACAGTAAAACCAAATCCGATGGTAATACAAGTGATACCGCAAGAGGATCCTCCGCTGCCGTTTTCCAGAGTACACGCTGATGCAACATGCAGAGATGAAAAGGGTTTGGAAATCCTTTTTACAGATCCCCAAACGGGAAATCAGAAAATGATTGTGGACAAGTATGGGTATTTTGTCGACTTTCCAGGATTCGAAATATCGGAAGATGAGAAAATCGGTTTATTATCGACCACAACCACCGTGGAACTGGGGGTGGATTTCAGCTTTTTTGGGAGCGATAAATATCTTGTGGTTTGGCAGGTTCAGATGAGTGGTTGCCCCTTGAAAATGGGTGAAGACAGCAATGGATTCACAGATGAGGATGTTTACCTGTATTCTCTTATGGACCAAGAGGGAGATTTTCTGTTTCCTTTTCGCTTTTACCAGGTGGGAATGAAAAAAATTTTTTGGCAGCAACCATCTATTCGCTTAAGGAAAAGGCCCAATACGCAATTTGTACAGGAAGACAGGTTTGTAGAATGGGCTGAGACAGAGGCAAATCTGAATGATCCAAATCCCATTCTGCGTATTCCGATGCCGCGCGTTTATACTTATGAATCGGAGAAAGGGTTTTATGTGGACGGCAAGGTCTATCAAAGCGTTCAGGATTTCAAGAGTCGAAAGGATAGGAAAGAACATATATACTGGGATATCTATAATAGAAAGGTAATGGAGGTATATGAACGTTTCCCCTGTTTTGACTCATACGATTACGCGAACGAAGACAGATACTATCGTTGGTTTTATTTGGTTTCCGGAAATAAAATGTGGTGCATATATCAGGCGGATGGGAGAAAAACGGTTTTGGTAACGGAAGATGTAGCCGAAATTGATGCCATGGTTTGGCGTAATATGAAGCGCTTCCATTTGGTCGAGGATGTAGAGCTATATTCTTTTGTGCTGTAAAGATACATCAAAAATGATTTAGAAGAAATATCGGGAGCAACATATGATAAAAGTGACAATGTCCTTGAGCCATGATGGTTTAGCCGATGGAATTTACCATATACATGCCAAGCGATTCCTTATGGCAACCCTATATTGGGCAAATGAAAAAGGCCTGTTAATTGGATGGTTTCCTTTTGCCTGTGTTCCAATTAATCCGTATACTGCGGCATAGCTTTGCAACTCGGCTCATTGAGGCGGGAGGGGAGGCGAAAAGCTTGTCGCTGCTAATCGGGCACAGCGATGTTTCGTTCACGCTGAAATGCTATGTTCATCCGGATTCTGCACAGCTCCATAACCAGATGATGCTGTTGTCGCGTGTTGGTAAAGGTTAAGCAAGGCAAATAAGCAAAAAGCCCGAGTTCGTGAGAACTCAGGCTTTAAATGCAAAAATATAGAACAATAGACCAGATTTGTGAATAAATTTCGTCAAGCATCTTGACACAAACAAAAAAAGAGGAATACAATACGGGTAAAGGATTCCTCTTAATACAGAATCCTACTGGCTATCTCTGAAGTAAGCAGCTTCAGGACTGCCTGCTCATGTGATACAGCAATATCACAGAAGCATTTGAGAACTCTGAATATCATCAGATGTCCTTATGAACTATCATAGCACATCTGATTTTTGAGTGCAAGGCTTTTGTCGATTTTTGTTGTATCGCAAGACCTTGCTTTTTTCATGCCGTGAATCCCGGACAACCGAGAGGAGCGGCTCACACTGAACCTCGACAACTCCATAACACATACCCAGAGGACTGCCAACTGAGGCGGTCACGATACAAGGTGATAGACCGCGCATCCCGCACAGCCTGGACTGTGCATTTCGCGCAGCGCGCCCTGCAATACGCGTCCCGACGCTGTAACGGTGTAAGCACAATCATTACTTTACGGGTCGCAGGAAGGATCTCTGCACTACCTGATGGAGACAGGTAAGGTATGTTGGAATTCTCGATAAGAAGAGAATGTTGATGCAGACTCAAACTCTGCATCGATTTTCTCTTTATGTATGCGCACAGTTTTTCTGTGCGCATCGATAAGGAGAAAATGTGGTGGAAACGCGCGGGCTCGAACCGCGGACCTCCTGCGTGTGAAGCAGGCACTC
>ENA-ORSL01002277-ORSL01002277.1-human-gut-metagenome-genome-assembly--contig:-NODE-2277-length-14168-cov-14.419897_pt1 | contig 14168 bp, 8 predicted proteins | sample MGYA00242190_ERZ509157 | MGnify/ENA primary metagenome ERZ509157 (study PRJEB26280, sample SAMEA2338664) | human gut metagenome | biome: human gut; feature: human-associated habitat; material: faeces...
CTGCGAACAGACCGTTTTCATACGCGAATGCAACATCCTCGTAGAACCAGTCGCTCCTGCGCACGTCTGTGAACGGAAGCGATTCGTCGGTGAATTCGACCTCAATTCTGGTTGATACCGTGAGCTTGTCAATGGTATAGGTCTTGACTGCGCCGACAGACTTGCCGTTGACCTTGACGTCCTTGACCTTGTAACCGGTATCCGGCTTGAATGTGAAGGTGACAGACTTGCCGATATGCTGGAATGTCAGCTTCGGTTCGACCGTGCCGTTCTTGCCAACCTTCAAAATCTTGCCCAGCAGCTCATTGACATACTGTTCGGGGCTGATGTCCGCAGCGCGGAGCCAGCTATTGTAGTAGCTGCCGTCGCCAAGAGACGGATACTGAGAATCGTTGAACCAGTCGGCAACTTCGCAGCTATAGTCATTGACATAGTGCCAAATGACTACATCGCCGTCGTTCAGTGTCCAATTCTTCAAGCCCTGATTCGGGTGCTTACCGTTGACGGTATACATCCAGCCAGATTTCTTGCCGTTGGTGAACTCGCTCAAGGCGTATCCGCCAAGGCAGGACGGGGCATAGATGGTGCTGACGTAGTTGCTTTCCGCACCGATGTAGCGCAAGCCTGCATCGCTCATGGCTTCGGTAAAGAGGTCATAAACCGTAGCGTTCTCTTGCAGCGCATACGTTTTGGTAGGAACCCACGTGACGTATTCGGGCAGATAGCTGTCCTTTGTCAGGTCAACATCCTGCGTTGCTTCGAGCGCGCCGATGAGACGGAATGTGACTTCAATATCACCCGGTTTTACAGCATCGAGATCAGTAATAGCTTTTTCATAGATGGCCGTGACACGCTCGCAGGATTCCGCAGCGTTCATATCCGTCTGTGCCTGCTGGAGAATGCTTGCGAGTTTCTTCTTTGCGGCGGTACCGTACTTCTTGGTTTTGTCGTTCAGAAGATCATCATAGTGCGCTTTCAATGCCTTGTACTGATCTGTCTGCTTCTGCTTCAGAATTGCCTTGTACGAAGTTTCGGCAGCAGTCAGGGTATTGTAGTTCGTGACCTTTTCCTTGTCAGCAGCAGAGAGCTTGTTGTAGGCATTGCGCGCTTCCGCAATCGCGTTATAGCTGGATTCATCGACATAGCCAATCTGGTTGATCATGTCGATAACAGCCTGTGCGTCCGCGTTCTCGCGCTTTGTCACGTCGGACATATCGTACAGTCGCTTGCTTCCGTTTACATAACGGTCATACGCAACGAGCGTGTAGGCCGCCTGCTCAGATGCCATCTGATTGACCGTGCTGTTCGGCTGCTTGTCGTGCAGGAAGCCCTTGGAGTTGGGGTCCGCATAGCTCAGGAAGTTGGACAGAACGCTGATGCCATTATGCTGGAATCTGTTGTCGGTCTTTGCATCAATGCCAAGCGCAGACAGCGCGACAATGACCTGTGCGGCGGATTCGGAGCTGTCATAATCGCCGGTTTTCTGGTATTCAGCAGACAGCCATTTCACCGCCTTATCTACCGCATCTTTGACGTTGGCATTTGTGCTGCAATACGGAGCCAATGCCTGTACGACCATTGCCGTCATATCAACGTTGGAGCCGGGGAAATCTGCATCGATGCCCCAAGAGCCACCGCTGATCTGCGCGTCAAGCAAGCTATTGATCCACGCATTGCGTGCAGTTGTGCCGGTCGCATTGTCGTAATAGTTGCCGGAATCCAGTGCAATCAGTGCAAATGCCGTGCCGTTGTTGCCCTGCTCGGAAACACGGTAGGTGCTGCCGTTCTTCTCAAACAGCGGTTCAACAAGGTTATAAACCGTGCCGTTGGAGCCGGTGAACTTCGTCGCATCCTCACCGAGCGCGGTCAGCGCCAGAATGACGCGGGAATACTCGGTATGCTTGGTCTGCGTACTGGTTGGATCGAGCTTGCCGTTCATCGAAGCAACACTTTTTGCAATATTGCTCAGATATTTGTCGTACCAGACGGATGCACTAACGTTACCTCTGGCTTCGGCCAGAACCGCCCACTCGCCATAGGTCGAGCCGAGAGACGGGTTGCTCGTCTCCAATTTGACGTATTCGAGTACATTGCGGAGGTACTCCTCATAGATCGCGGTCGTACCGAGATCTTCAAGCGCCTTTTCCGCATCGGTCAGTCTGGAATAATTGCTGACCAGCTTTTGCTGCGCTTCGGTCAGGTTGTTGTAAGCGGTGCGCGCTGCTTTGATCGCTGCGCTGTGCTGTGCCGTCACAGCGTCCTTTTCGGGGAGTGCTGCGATCAGGCCAGTTACATAACCGACTTCAAGCGTAGAAACGGCGGAAACCGCATTGTTCAGCTTATCGACCTCACGCTGCGTCAGATAGCCTTTCTGAGCGTCTTTCAGATTGTTGTAGGCTTCTTCTGCGGAGCGGATCGCGCCAATGTCATCGACGGTCGGCGTTGCAGGCAAGGCGGCAATCGCGTCAGAGACGATCTTCGCCGCTTCCATGTCCGTAATGGCCGTATAGCAGTCGTTGAGCTTCTTGACCATATCTTCCGGGATTTCTGTTGTAAGAAGATCATACTGTGCCTTTGCCGTGCGTACATCCGCTGCGCTCGCCAGCGTGATCTTGCCCGGAGACGGAAGATCGGAAATGAGCTTCTGCACATCTGCTGCATTGCCCTCCTGCACGACGGTGATGGTATAGCGGGTCGTCGTGTAGTTGGATGCCTTGTTCATGGTGGGCCAGCTCTTGTCACCAACACCGACGTAGATCACGTCGCCGGACGAAACGGCCATAATGTCGCCGTTTGCGTAGTAGGCGTTATCGCTGCCGTAGGTGTTCAGATAAGCCCTGGTCTGGAAGTTCTTATTTGCGGCGGAATAGTTGATGCGCGTGCCGATCTGCTCACTGGGAATGACCAAGAGATAATCGGTCGTCGCTTTCGCATACGCCGGGGTCAGCGTACCGCTGCTGAATTTCAGGCTGGACAGCGTCGTTTCGTTGTTCGTCCACGAACCGCCGATGTCCTCACCAAGATTCGTGGTAAACATGACGCGGATCACATCGCCGGATTTCAGGCTGCCGTTTTTGACTGTGAAGCCTGCAAAGCCCTGATTGACGAACCAATCGTTCTTGGTTCCCATCCAGCCAGCGCCCTTGCTGCCATCCTTTTCGGCCAGCGACTTGCCGCCCTTATGGATGGATGCAATGTAGGTGGTCTTGGTGTAGGAGTCCGTTGTCCAATCCGTATTGCCGTTCCATGTGAAGTTGCCGAGCTCCAACGCCTGAAGCACCATTGTCATCATGCTGTCGTTTTCGCCAAGGGCGTATTCACCAGAAACGAGCGTACCGGTAATTGGAGCACCGTCTTTCTCTTTCCACGTCGTGTTTTCAACAGTGACCGTGACCGAGCCGACCGTATCACCGGAGTTATAATGGGTCTTGTCTGTCGAAATGATATTCGACTTTGCTTTCGGAACAGCCTTGATCGCTGCGACAGCCTTATCACGGGCGGCTTTGATTTCAGCTTCCGTTCCCGCTGCCTTGATGTTATCTTCGCCGGAGTTCCTTGCATCCGTCAGAGCCTTGATGCCGGCTGCATCGTATTCGCTCTGATTGCAGGCATCGAACGCAGCTTTGACAACCGCGATAGCCGCATTTCTCAGCTTGGCAATCGTTGCCTCGTCGAGCGTTTCAAACATCTTCTGGTATTCCGTCTTGGAAACCATCTTGACAGAGAACGTAACGGTGCTGTCATTTTTGGCGTTCTTCGGAATCTGGTAAGAAATCAGATAGTAGCCGGACCAATCGACTCCGTGAACGCTTGTCAGCGTTTGCGGTTCAGAACGCAGCCATGTTTTACCGCCGTCAATCGACCAGACAGGCCAGTACAACTCGTCTGTTGTGTCCAGATAATAGCGGATAAATACATAATCGCCAGCCAAGGCAGTTTCCGGCAAGTTGCTAGAGAACTTCCACCAGTTGCCAGACATTGAGGGCAGGCTACCGTCAGGATTCGGGGTCTGTTTCCACTTCAGGTTTTCGTAACCGAATTGTGCCGCCCCCATAGTGGCATCTGTGATTTTCGGGAATTTGCTTTCATCCGCATCAAGAGCCAGCTTCACGACAGCAACAGCCGGAAGCTCCTCAGTTTTGATTGCAGCCAGTTCTTCCAGCGTCGCTTTTTCGTTCGTCGTCAGCAACGATTTCTGATACGAGTTCAAGGCAGCGTAAGCAGTCTGGATTTCGTCAACCAAATCTTTATTGCCCGCAGTCAGCGTACTCAAATCGTCCGGGAGATAGGACAGATTCTTGCGGAGCGCAGCAATGATAGCCGCATGGTCAAGCGCGTTTGCACCTGCCGCCTGCAATGCTGCATAGTCTGTATCAAACGAATCCATCAGCTCTTTGAACTCTGTCGCGGAGGTCTGGTTGGATTTCAGCGCGTTATATGCGGATGTGAATGTCCGATAGTCCGCAGTTGTGAAATCATAGTCATGGAAACGCTCATGATACGCTTTGGCCGCTGCGAGATTTTCGCTGCGGTATTTGGTAATCAGCGCATTCAGGTCTGCTGCTTCGGTGACATGAACGATGGCGTAATCACCCGCATACAGGGAGTAATACTCGCCAATCGTGACCTCGCCGTACACAGACTTATACGTCATATCGTCCGGCGTCACATTGAACATGGCAACGGTATAATAGCCGGGTTCTCTGAAAATGTATTCCAGCTTGCCGCTGGCATCTGTTGCCGCTGTTGTCTTGTGCGTCGGCTGCGACAGCGTTTCCGTGTTCGACGGGTCGCTGACAAAGAGTGTGATGTTTTCTGCGCTCTTGCTGCCGGACGCACCTGCGTATGCGCCGGTAACAGTTGCAGAGAACGCCGCTTCATCACCAACCTTCACGGTTGCCGACGGAGCTTTCGCATGAATCATCGCATAGCTGCTTTCGTAGTAACCGAAACCAGGAGATGCAGGAAGAATCGAGACTTTGGAAGAATCGTAGCCGGACGAGTCCTCACTGTTGAACATCTGAAGCGGGATGCGCACCAGACGAACAGCATCGCCATCATGGAGCTGAACGTTATTCCAACGTGCTTTTGACCCCCAGCGGTAATCTCCGTAATGGCTGCCGTTGATGTAGAGCGCGAATACCGGGTTTTCATCGCCGTTATTGCTCGTCCCCAGACCGGGGAGCGTCGAGTCATTATGTGTGTCAACGGTGATCCCGGCAGCATCAAATGCCGCACCGAGTGTAGCGTTTCCGCTTGTCAGGCCAAGGCTGGCGTTGGCATACAGATCAGTTCCTTTCCCTCGGAATCCTTCATACAGTGCCGAGAAATTGTTGATATAGGTAAAGGAAACGGTGACATTCTTGATGCTGGCAAGCTGCTTGCGGGCATCCTTCAGCGCGTCAATATGTGCCGGGTAATGCGTCCACTGACCGCTTTCATTGTAGGCATAGTAGCCGTTGAATGCTTTCAGCATGGCGTAATCTTCCGTCGTGCCGAGGACGATACGGTACTCCATATCGGCCTTGAGCACATTGTAGGCGCTGACATACGCCGCCCACGTCTCCGCGCTGTAATCGCTTTCGTTCAGCTTGGCCGGATCATACTGCTCGATCAGTGCTTCGGCTTCTGCTTTACGGCTTTGATAGTTTTCGTAGGCAGTGTTATAAAGATCGGCATTGACCAGTTTGTGCGGATCAGCCGCCGATACCGCTGCATCGAGTTCCGGCTGACGTTCGGCAGCAGGAGCCGTTCCATCCACATAGAGCGAATCCAAAAGCGTCTTTGCCGCCGTCCATGCCGCTTCATAGGCACCCCATGTAATAGCGGTACAGTTATCTGCGCTGACCGGTGTTCCGGTCGTATCGCTCAGCTCTCCCTGCTGCCAGCACCATGTGGTATTGACAGTCTCATAAAGTGCGGTCGCGTTGGCTTGCGTAATGGGAATCAAATTAGCTTTTGCTTCCGGAAGCGCAGCATTCAGCGCTGCTAGTGCATTATCGACCTGCTCTTGTGTCGCGCTTTCATTGAGGAAGACTTTATTTGCTGTATCTACAATGTCATTGAGGTCTTGCCAAAAACCTTTTGTACTTGTAGTTTTGCCATTCCAGCGGTCATTTTCTGTATAATAACCGCTTGTGGGTAATGCTGAGTCAATAGCTTCTTTAAGAGCTGTTTTATTTACTTCAACAGATTCTTCTTGTATTAGTAGCCCAAACGTGGCTGTGGAGAACTTGAAGCAAACATAGTAATAATTCTTGCAACCTGTTTTGAAATTGCGCAGTCCTGCACTTTCAAAATTCTCAGATGTGGTTGCAGGCAAAGTAGTTGCAGGCTTATCACACAGTGCTGGAAACGTTGAACTTGGAAGAAGCGCCACAGCGTTACCGGGCTTATCCAAATATCCAGAACACGTAGTTAGTACTTGTCCACTATCGTTTCGGAGTATTAAAGTTGACGCATTTGTGGTAGTCACAACATACGTTTTTGTTACGACTGTTCCCTTGAGCGCAGAAGTGTCGGTCAGCGTAATGGCATCTGTTATAAATGAACATTCAGAACCATTGACATAAACACCATCAGTCGTTATACTAACTTTTCCGTCGCTTGCAAAAACTGGGAACACCGTAACACTTAATACGAGGACAATCGAGAGAAAAAAGGCTATAAATCTTTTCATCGTCTGACGCTGCTCTGTTTTACAAAAAGCTGGGAGAAAACTTCGCGTTTTCTCCCAGCTTAATGATTTAGGGCATACTAATAAGATCAGTTTTTACCTGATATAATGGTACTCTAAGCTCCCTAATAGCAGCTAAATCCTCCTATTAAGCAAATTTAACAAGCGCAATATACGGAGCTGCTGTGCCAGATTGAACGATAACACGAACATAATTTGTACCGGCAACGACATCAAGCGTGTCGGTATTTGTTCCATTCATGTAGATGTTTGCACCAGCCAGCGTCGCCTGAAGCGTTCCGCTTGTAATACCCACAAGGCTAAGATCATAAAGCTTTACATTACCGTAGGATACCGGGGAACCAAAGAGGTTGATGTCCACACCATTGATCGTCAAAGAAGTGGGAACTGTCTGACCAACAGAAGTCGTAGCTTTATTTTTAGTCGTGAAAATGCCAGTAATTTCAGCCGAGGTCTCGCCAAATCTGCCAAAATCCAGAACTGCGCTGTAAACACGCACATAGTGGAACGTCTTGCCGGTCACATCAACAGGCAGACCGGTCGAAATATCAACCGCCCACTCCAGATCAAAGCCGTCGCCGCCAGTCTTATCAGAAGTGTACGGCGTGTAGGGGTTGACCGCGTCGCCGTACTGGTCGGGGCTGCCGTTCGGGGTAACGTCTGCATAGCCGAACGCATAGTCAGCCGTCGTGTCCGAATCCGCAATCGCTGTAATACCAGCAAAGGTCAGTGTGTCGCCGCTGAGATTCACGGAGACACCGCTTGCGCAATGTGCGCCGCCAGTTGGATTGCCGTCAAAAGCAGTAAAGTTCGTAAGCAGCGGGAACCATGCTGCCGGGCAGACTTCGACCGCGTTCAAGCTGCCGAGTTTAGCAGACACTCTACTGGAACCTTTTGTGTAAACAACACTGGTGTTACGCAGAGTGCCAGAGTAGGCTTTGGAGAAGCCGCTGGACGGCGCGTTGTAAGTGAAATTGTCATTATAGTAGTTGGAGCCAGCCAACTCGTACCACGTTGTGCCATCCTCGGAAACCTGCACAGCGCCAGCCTCCGGGTTGCCGTTGAACGCATTGCCGTAGATTACGAAGTCAATGCCGTAGGGGTTCTTTTCATCATTTGTGATGCCATTTTCAAACTTGAACTCAATGAAGCCGCCGAACGCGCCCAGCGAAACACCAGTGGTTTCAGGTGCGGTCTTTCCCGCAAACTTCGTGCCAAGATAGCCCCAGCCGGAGTTGTTGGCGAACTGGCCGATGGGCAGATAGCTCACAACCGAGGTGGGCGCGCTGCCGGCCAGAGTGTGGGACTTGGTGCCGCAGGAAATGGTGTAAGTTACACCCTTTGCGACCACAACAATGGAAAGAGTATTTTCTTCAGAAGTTGTGATCGTGTAGCCGCGGTTGTCATCCGTTTCGCTTTCCAGTGCCGGAGACTGCGCAACACCATTTACTGTCACAGAAGTCGGGGTATCGACCCAAAGCGTAAATTCACCGGGGATCTTGTTGGAACCGTAGCGGCCAGTGACAGTGCCGGTATTGCCATTCCATGCGATGAACACGGGATCACCGGTGGAAATGCTGACAGGTTTCGAGGTGTAGAAATGGAACGCATAGGTGTCAAATGTGCTGAACGCGCCTCTGACATCATTGTGAACGTAGGCGGTCACAAGTGCTGCGCCATCGGTCAGCGTTGCAGTGTAGGTGTTGGACGCGCCGGAGTAAATGTAGTTGATACCCTGAGGCGGGTTCGGTACGTTGGCACCGAATTTGGAGATGACAAAATTGCTCGACACATTTGCAGCCGGTGTAAATGCCACAGTCAGCTCCGTGCCGTTTGCGGTTTCTGCCGGAACAGCCAGATAATAGTCATAGATCGTTCCGTGCGTGTCTGTGCTCGTTGCATACTCGACGGTTTCATAATTTACGCCGGTTGCAGTGATGGTGGAAATGTTGCTGCCGTGTCCACTCAGGGACTCGGTTGTTGCAGCCGATGCGCTGAACGTAAACAGCGATACGGCCATTGCCAGCACAAGGATCAGTGCCAGCGCGCGGGAATTGAAAATCTTCCATTTCATGCTTGACTTCCTTTCTGTCCGCATAAAATTCGTTCCTCGCACTTGATCCGATGCAGCCGAGGAACAGCTCTGCATCAGCATTGGGCCTTTTATGTCACAGCAAAAGCTGCTGCAAACAACAAATTCCTGCTTCACACCACAGATACGATGCCGGTTCCTGCGCTCCCGCCCGCCGCGACGTAGACCGCGTTTTCTGCCCGTTGGCGCGCTCGTTTCGTCGCGTCGCTTCGCCGGGGCAATATGCTCTTTCGCTGTGGCTATTCAGTTGTCGATGCGATTCATCATTTCGAGACGGGCGAAGGCCCGGTAGATTTGTTTTGAGATCCCCCGGTTCCGCGTTCCCAGCTCGGAACCGGGGATTTCAAGCGCGTCAAGGGGTGACGCGCTGGCAGCTTGATCTCAGGGGGATGAGATCAGTTCTATATGCAAATCCGTTCCCAATTCGGATTGTGCAAATGAATTATTGTGCGCTTTCCTCCGCAGCCGATTCCTGCCGTTCGGCTTGCCGTGCTGCGCGTTTGGCTTCCTTTTCTGCCGCCTGCTCCTGCCGGAACTTTGTGAGCTGCCGCTGATACTCAGCCTTGAACTCCTGCGTTTTCCGCACGTTCTTATTCTGCGGGCATTTGAACCCTTGCAATTCAAGCGCGTACATCGTTCTTCCTGTAATTTTCTCATCCAGAAGAAGATCGGCGCGGAACCGGCGGCCTTTGCCTTGAATCGGCGGTTTCTCTTTGGCTTTATTTTGCTTTTTGGCCTCAGCCTTGGCTGCTTTGTCTAGCTCCCGCTGTGTATTGAACTCCGCCTGAAACAGCGCCGTTTTTTCCAGCGCGGGCGTACTGCGCTTTGCCGCAAGCTCTCTGCTAACGCCGATCGCTTCAAGCGCATTTACCCATCCGCGGAACCGCAGTTCAATAAAATCGCCGCCAATTATTTCTGTCCTGCCGGGGATATGCCGCAGCTCCGCCTGCCGCCGCCGCAAATATGCAGCCAACTCCTGCAATGACGCATTTTGATATTTCAGAACAAACTCGATGTTCCTGTGAGACAGCGCCGTGTAGGTGCGTTGGGTCAAAATTTTTTTAAGCGCCGCCATATTTTCCTCATACGTTCTGTTCGGATTCATCGCTGCACCTCCCGTTCAGAAGATGCCGCGTCCTTCGCTGCAAGCCGCCTCAATTCGATCTCGCATAAATCCTGAACGATCTTGCGGTCACGAAAATGTGGTGGATTTTTGATGTTTGTGATTTTTCCGGCATAAAAGGAACGGATTGCAGCTTTCCATGAGCCGAAACGGTACTCAATATACTCGCTGCCGATCACCTCGACCATCGCGGGCGGGTGTCCAATGTCCTCCATGCAGCTCTGCAAGTATGCCGAGAGCTGCTCCAAAGTGTCATTTTGATGCTCAAGGATGAACTGCACGTTTTTGTAGGCGATCACACGCTCAATGCGGCCATAGTTGATCTGGTCCAGATATGCTTGCCGTTGCTGCTCATTCATCGCAGATAATCCTCCTATCGATTTTTCCGCAAAAAACAAATCATCCCGCTGACGCGAGATGATCCGATTGCTTCAAAAACAAAAAACACCGATTTACTTCAACTTTAGAAGCAAATCGGAGCCCTGTTCCGAATTACCGATAGGATCATCGTGCTATCTACCCTTTGTTTTCCAACTTCTGCACGTAACGAGATCATAAAACAGGCAGCATCTCATGCAGGCAAAGAAAAGCGATTCTCCTGACTTGGACTATGGACGCAGGTCGCGTCCGCGCTCTGTTTCCTACCTTCTCACGGGATTTTCTCCCGCAATGGCGACCTTTCGGCCACATAGCTTGTTGGTGTAACGCTGTCTTTCGTTTCCTCCAAGCTACTTTAGAAACTTGCTCATCCTCACAGTTCCGGGCGAGTAGATTCATTGCTCTTTCATTGCAGACTATAAAGCGAGAGATAACCTGCAATTACAATTCTTCGTTGGCAAACATATTAAATTGTCAAGATTCTTCCATTCTCCGTATGTGCCAGCATAGATGCGACATACTATCTGCACATACAAAACATGACGGTTTCGGCTTCATAAAGTTCTGCAAATTTACGAAGTCCTAAAAACGCAATAAATATCTTGTTTCTGACACCATTATACAATAGCACAGCAAAAAGTCAATGCGGTTCGGTATCAAAATATTGATTATTTGCGTCGTTTTCGTAAAGATCAATCGGTATCAGGTGATACAGAATACTATTGTGCGAACATCGTATCTGTATTCGCAGTCAGAACAGCCGTCAAAAGGAGGGTGCCGTTTGCCAAAAACAGGTGAGAACATTTATAAGCGAAAAGACGGACGTTGGGAAGCGCGCTTTATCAGTGGCAGGAAACCGGATGGATGCGCAAAATACACTTCTGTCTATGCGCGCACCTATGCCGCAGCAAAGGCCAAGCTGGAGGAGCGGAAACGGATGGTCGTGTCACGACCTGCCGGAAGCTGCCGCTTGACGGTAAAAGAGCTTTTTGTATGGTATCTGTCACAGGCAGAGATCAAGCCATCTACACGCGCCAGATATGTTTTTCTGATCGAGCATCATATCCTTCCGGAGCTTGGTTCGATCTTCGTCGTTTCTTTGACGGCGAAACAGCTTTCTGACTTCCTAAGCCAAAAGAGACAAAGTGGGCGGCTGCATGGCGGTGGGTTATCTGCCAAAAGCGTCCGGGACATCGGTGTTCTGATAAAAGCAGCGCTCCGGTTTGCCAGCACAGAATACCATTTTTATTGTGACGCGCTGAACACCAAGCTGCCGAAGGCAAAACAGCGTGAAATCGAACCGTTTTCTGCGTGGGAGCTTGACCAACTCAGGAAAGGTCTATCGCCGTCACCCAATCACAAGGACGCCGGAATCTTACTTTCCGCAAACGGAGGATTGCGGCTTGGTGAGGTTTGCGCCCTGCGGGTTTCAGATATTGACTTTCAAAACGGCACCGTCAGCATTGAGCGCGCCGTTCAGCGTGTCCGTCAGAATGGGAAAACGAAGCTCATCATCCAGACACCAAAGAGCGAAAAATCTGTGCGCGTTATTCCACTTCCAAACGATATGATGGCGTATTTGAAAAAAGCTGTTTCTGGTCTGTCACAAAATGCGTATATCCTGACAGGCCGAACGGATAAGCCAATGGAGCCACGCACCTATCAATACTACTTTGAATCTGTCCTGCGTCAGTGTGGCATCCGAAAACGCAGCTATCACACTCTCCGTCACACTTACGCGACGCGCTGTATCGAAAATAGGATTGACGTTAAAAGCGTCAGCGAAATGCTGGGTCACGCAGATGTTACGACAACGCTGCGGTTGTACGTCCATCCGTCACTAGATAGCAAACGGCAAGCCATTCAGAAAATCAGTTTCCTCGGCGGTGTTGCTTAAAAGCCTATTCGCCGTCAAAATTTCCGTCACCCAAAACGCGGAAAGGCCGATGATCTCAGGGAGCATCTGGCGTTTCATCGTAAATTTGCAGAAATTTACGAAGTCTTTTCTATGCTCATTATAGCAAAGGACAGTGCGCTGACATATCAGACTTCCACGCAGGAATATGTCGTTTTCAATGTGTCCGGGTGGATCATCAGCATGGGGCGGCGCAATTCTCTCGCATAAGAAACAGCCTTATCGGTATCATCCCCACGCGCAGATGCCGGATCGTAGACCGCCAGCACCATGTCAGACTGCCGGATGATTGTTCGGTAGGCTTTCAGCTGTGCGTCTGGCTGCTTATGTGTGTAAACGGCTGTCATGTGGGTGCATTTGACAAGCATATCGAAATAGCGTTCGCGCAGTTCCGGCGTCCACTTTGTCGCCTGTTCCTCGTATGGCGTAACACAAAACAGCATCAGTTCCGGATCATTGTCGCGCAGAACGTTAATGAGTTCGGCGGCGTAAAGCCCCACGCCGTAGTCACAGGCCACGGAAAAATGCGTCACTCCCTGCTGCCGCAGCACCATGATCTGCTGGGCCAGCTCCATCTTCATATCGTGGCACTCCGCAGCTTCTTCATCAAATCCCCATGCAAACCGCATGGGGTTGTGTCCGAGGATCGCACAGCTTTTCGTTCCGCACATCTCGTATCACCTCGCATGTAGTCCAATGGCTTATATTTCGTATTCTATCAGTCGCTATTTTCTGCGTCAAGAAAAATGTAAGCTTATAGGGAACGAATTTGCCTCAATCAGCATACAGGTGGGGAGAATCAGATGGATAAAAAGTTGCTGGGAAAACGAATCAACACCGCGCGAAAGGATAGGGGCTGGACAAGTGAACGGCTGTCCGAAGCCTGCAACATCAATGCGACATATCTCAGGCAAATAGAGTCTGGCGCAAAAACACCCAGCCTGCAGGTTTTCGTAACGCTTTGCAGCACGTTGAATGTTTCCCCAACATATTTGCTTGCGGACAACCTGAACCTGACAGAATCGCAGGATTTGGATTCCCTGCTTGCTCTTTGCCACTCGGCCACACCAAAACAGATGAACATGATCGTCGCAATGGTCCGCAGTGCGCTTGAATCGGTCGAATAGTTTTTTCAAGCCCCTTGCTGTTTGGCTTTAAGCTGCCATATCGTGCGCCACCAGAGCCGCGTAATAGCTGCTCATCGTACTTGGTGCATTGAACAGCGCAGCCAGCAGATATTGCCGGATATTCCGAATCCGCGTTGTATTCTGCTTCAAGCAGTCCATGACGAAACGGATATGTTCGCTATTCAGTTTCAGCAGCTTTGACCGCACGACCTCGGCTGGATAGTCATTGCCTGCAACGCGGATTCGGCTGCGGGTGCTGCAAACCGTCTCCTGCACCAGTTGGGCGATCTCGTCAAGCTGCTCTTGGTCAACGTGAGGATCGCTTGCCAGAACGTCGTAGTCAATATTCTCCAAGATCAAGTCCCGGTAGCGTTTAAACGATTCCTTCGCTTCCGTTCGCTTCTGCGTAGGACTTTCCGGAAAACCGGAAGGGAAAGGAATCGAATCGGTAATTGATAGATCTTTACTTTGTCTTTTTCTTTTCTTAGTACTCTCAGTATTTAATTGCGTTGGATTTTCCAACGTAGGTTTATCCAACATAGGCTTTTCCAATGTTGGGTTATCCAACGCAGGCTTTTCCTGCGTAGGTTCTTCCGGCGTTGGCTCCGCGTGCGGCTGCTCGTAGATCGTGTAGACGGTTCCGCGCAGGCAGCCGCGCTCATCGCGTTCGCGGCTGCGCTTGATGTAACCGGCACGTTCCAGCTCGCGCACAGCTTCGCGGATGGCGTCGATGCTCTCTTTGTTGATCTGTGCAAGCCCCTGCAGCGTGTAATCCCAATCGTCCGGCAGCGACAGCATCTGCGAGAGCAGACCCTTGGCCTTGAGGGACAGCGCAT
>ENA-ORSL01002278-ORSL01002278.1-human-gut-metagenome-genome-assembly--contig:-NODE-2278-length-14167-cov-3.876984_pt1 | contig 14167 bp, 14 predicted proteins | sample MGYA00242190_ERZ509157 | MGnify/ENA primary metagenome ERZ509157 (study PRJEB26280, sample SAMEA2338664) | human gut metagenome | biome: human gut; feature: human-associated habitat; material: faeces...
GCCGTGCCAGACGGCGGGGCGGCTGTACTGCGGGTATTCCAGCAGACCGTCCCAGTGGCTCTCGTCCTCGAAGCACTCCGCATCGGACAGCACGCCCGGGACGAGCCGACACACTGCGTCCGCGACTGCCATAGCGGGAATCTCGCCGCCCGTCAGCACGAAATCGCCGATCGACAGCTCCTCGTCTACGCATTCGTCGATGAAGCGCTGGTCAATGCCCTCGTAGTGCCCGCAGACCAACACGATATTTTCCGTTTTTGAGAGCCTTTTCGCGTCGTTCTGCGTAAACACATGTCCGCAAGGGGTCAGGTAGATCGTATGCACCGGTCCGCCCGCCTCGTCGCAGACATGGCACCAGCAGCGATAGAGCGGGTCCGCCTGCATCACAGCGCCCCGCCCGCCGCCGTAGGGATAGTCGTCCACCTGATTCTGACGGTTGGCGGTGTAGTCGCGGATCTGATGCGCCTCGATGCGGATAATATCGCGCTCCTGCGCCCGCCCGAGAATGGACTCATTCATCATGTCCCCCACGGTGTCGGGAAACAAGGTCAGAATATCAATCCGCATCGGTCGCCATCCCCTCGATCACGCGGACGCGGACATAGCCCTCGGCAACGTTCGTCTCGCGGACAAACTCCTTGACTGCGGGGATCATATACTGCCGCGCGCCCTTGACGACGTAAACATCGTTGGCAGGCAGCGTCAGAACGTCCCGAAGCACGCCCAGCTCCTGTCCCTCCTCATCAAGCACCTTGCAGCCGATGAGGTCGGCGATAAAGACGCTGCCCTCGGGAAGCGACGCATCGGCACGGTCGATGGAGATCACCTGACCGCGCAGCAAGACCGCCTGTTCCGGCGTGTCAATGCCCTCGAGCCGCGCCAGCACGCAGGTCTTATGCACACGCGAGGAAAGAACGCGGCGGGGCTGTCCCTTGATATAATAAGTGTCAAAATCCAGCAGGAATTCCGGACCGTCCGCCCACGGGAGGATCTTCACCTCTCCCTGAATACCGTGTGAGCCGACGATCTCGCCTGCCTCCAAAAATTGCTTCTGCATCAGAGCATTCTCCTATTTACAGTTTCTCGTAGGTTTTCTCCAAAAAACGCTCGGCGCGGATAATGACGCGCTCGTGCACCGCGCTGCCGATCTCCCCCGCCTCGTCGAAGGCGCGGATTTCAAAGGTGATCGTTCTGCCGTCCACGGCGGTCACCACAGACTCCGCGCGGACCGTCATGCCGACCGGCGTCGCGGAGGTATGTCTGACGTCCATACGCGTGCCGACGGTGCTCTCTCCCTCGGCAAGAAACGGCGCGACGGATTGGCAGGCAGCGCCCTCCATCAGCGCGACCATGCACGGTGTGGCGTAGACCAAAAGATCGCCCGAGCCGACGACCTGCGCCGTATCCTCCCGCTCGACCAGCGCCTCCGCCTGTCCCTTGATTCCCGTTTCAATCATAATATGGGTTCCTCCCTGCGGTTGATTTTTATATCGTATATCATATCAAACCTTGGCGGCGCGGTCAATGCCGAAGCGAAAGAAAGTTTTGCCGCGGGGATTGCGGAAAAAGGAAAAATACATTATAATGGAGAAAAAATTACCGAATGAGGTGTGCATTATGCTGCATGACGACCATCTGAACATGACGATGCTCTGTGATTTCTACGAGCTGACCATGGGAAACGGCTACTTCAACAACGGCATGAAGGATCGCGTGTGCTATTTCGACGTGTTTTTCCGCAACGTGCCGGACGGCGGCGGCTTTGCGATCGCGGCAGGCTTGGAGCAGGTCATTTCCTACATTCAGGACCTCCATTTCAGCGAAGAGGACATTGCCTATCTGCGCGGACGGAAACAGTTCAGCGAGGACTTTTTGAACTATCTGCGCACCTTCCGCTTCACCGGCGACATTTACGCCGTGCCGGAGGGAACGCCCGTCTTTCCGAAGGAGCCGCTGCTGACGGTGCGTGCCCCCGCGATCGAGGCGCAGCTCGTGGAGACCTATATTCTTCTGATGCTCAACCATCAGAGCCTGATTGCAACGAAGGCTAACCGCGTCGTCCGCGCCGCCGAGGGCAGGACAGTACTGGAATTCGGCTCGCGTCGGGCGCAGGGTGCGCAGGGTGCGATCCTCGGTGCGCGTGCGGCGTACATCGGCGGCTGCGACGGCACTGCGTGCACCATTTCCGACCAGCTCTACCGCGTTCCCGCCGGCGGAACGATGGCGCACTCGTGGGTGCAGATGTTTGACAGCGAATACGATGCCTTTGTTGCCTACTGCAGAATTTACCCGAACAATGCGACACTGCTCGTGGACACCTACAACACGCTGAAAAGCGGCGTTCCCAATGCCATCCGTGCCTTTAATGAGGTGCTCAAGCCGCTCGGCATCACCAAGTGCGGCATTCGGCTGGATTCCGGCGACATGGCATATTTGACGCAGAAGGCGCGGAAAATGCTCGATGCCGCCGGTTGGACGGAGTGCAAGATCTCCGTTTCCAATGCGCTGGACGAGTATCTGATTCAGGATCTCCTGCGGCAGGGTGCGCAGATCGATATGTTCGGCGTCGGCGAACGACTCATCACCGCCCGTTCCGAGCCGGTGTTCGGCGGCGTTTACAAGCTCGTCGCCGTGGAGCATGACGACGGCACCGTTGAGCCGAAAATCAAAATCTCCGAGAATGTCGGGAAGATCACAAATCCGCATTTCAAGAAGCTCTACCGCTTTTACGGCAACGACACCGGAAAGGCGATTGCGGACTATATGTGCGTGTATGACGAGACGGTGGACGACGGCAAGGACCTGACCATTTTCGACCCCGAGGCAACGTGGAAGCAGAAAACAGTCTACAATTTCACCGCGCGGGAGCTTCAGGTCCCGATCTTCCGCAACGGCGAGCTGGTCTACACGCAGCCGACGCTGGAGCAGATTCGCGACTACTGCCGTGAGCAGGTCGAGACGCTTTGGGACGAGGTAAAGCGCTTTGACAATCCGCACTCCTATTACGTCGATCTGTCGCAGAAGCTTTGGGACATCAAGTATTCCCTCCTGAAGAACAGCGCGGGAGGCAAAAATGCGAAGGAATAACACGCGGCGCATTGCCCTTTGCGGCGTTCTCGCGGCGCTGGCGGTGGCGCTGATGTTCCTCGGCGGAACGGTGCCCTTCGCCTCAATCGCCTGTCCGGTGCTGGCGTCGTTGGTGCTGATTCCGGTGTACGCCGAGTGCGGCGAACGCTGGGGACTGCTGTGGTTTTTGGCAGTCGCGGCGCTGGGGCTTCTGCTTGCGCCGGATAAGGAATGTGCGATTCTTTTCGTCTTTTTCGGCTGTTATCCCCTGCTGCGTCACCGCTTCGGTCATCTGCGCAGCCGCGTTCTGCGTCGGGTGTGCAAGCTGATCTATCTCAACGCAGTAATCCTTGCCGCCTACGCGCTGATGCTGTTCGTCTTTCAGATGGCGGCACTGGTGCAGGAGTTTTCCGAAATGGGCAACTGGATGCTCGCGGCGCTCCTGCTGCTGGCAAACGTTACATTTGTGATCTACGACCTTTTGGTCGGTCGGTTGGAAATTTTCTACCACGCACGGCTTCGTTCTAAATTAAAGCTATAAGGAGAACCGTATGAAACGACTTTTCGTTATCCTGCTCGTCGCCGCCATGCTGCTGTCTCTGCTGAGCGGCTTTGTCGGCGCTGCGGAGGAGCCTGATCTTTGGGACCAAATTCTCGCCTACGAAAAAGCGCAGTTCCGTCGGACGCGCAGCGTGAGAGATGCACCGACCGCTGCGGATTACGCAGCTCTCTCCGGCGATGTTGCGGCAATGGTCACGGCTTCCGACGACTACACCGAGGGCACCTGCACCTACGACGGCACGAACGTCAACTTCTTTTGGAAGGATGCCGAGGGCGAGCCGCAGGGCTATTTCCCCTCCCTGCGCGCAAAAACACAGAATGTCACGCTGTCCTCGGAGGGCACGGCGGAAACCGTCTCCTATGCAGAGCGGGGCGGCTCCCCCGCCGGCAAGAACGTCTATGTCATCGGTCCGTGGTACAATTCCGACCCCTACTTCACAAAGCAGTACCAAAATGAGGGGCTGAGCATCGCCAAGGCGACCGGCGGCACCTATACGCTCTACTCCGGCGCTAAGGCAACCATTGCCAATGTTGCCAAGGCAATGGAGGACGGCGCGGTCGTGATCTTCGACTCCCACGGTGTCACCGATTATGACCAAATACTGGGGTATACATATCCCGATGTTTCCACCGAATATGTCCGCGACAGCGTTACCAAGGCGAATACCTCCTACCTCACGCTGACGACGGGCACCGGGCTGACCGCCGAAGATAAGAAAACCGTCACCGGTGCCTTCGGGACTTACCAGCACGCATTCAGTTACCGAAGCGACAGCGGCACGGTCTACTGCGTGGACGGTACGGTAATTGCAAATCACATGACGAAGAACGCTCCGAACAGCATGCTTTGGATGCCAATTTGCCTCGGTATGGCGACAAGCGGCATCTATGCTCCGCTGCGCGAAAAGGGCGTCGAGGTCGTTTACGGCTATTCCCAGTCCGTCACCTTCACCGGCGACTACGAATATGAAGCGGACTTTTGGACCGCGATGAAATACGGCAGCACCGTTGCGGGTGCCGCCGCAGCCATGAAAAAGAACTACAGCTACGACCCGGGTTATGCAAAGTACAGCGACTACAACACCGTTACCAAGGCGCGCAAATACTTTGTCGCCTTCCCCGTGGTCGTTTCCTCCGAGGATACATATCCCGGGCAGCGCTCGGTCGTGAGCGGCGGCGCCGACTCAAGCTACGGCGCGGACAGTGTGCAGACCGTCAAGTCCGCATGGAAGCTCAAGGCGGCGGCTTGCGAGCATACCTATTCCTACGCCGTAACGACCGCGCCGACCGTTTCCGCCGTCGGGACGCTGACCGGCACCTGCTCGAAGTGCAGTGCAAAGACAACGGTAACGCTGCCGAAGCTGAGCACGGACAGCTACACCTATTCCGTCGAAAAAGCCGCAACCTGCAAGGCAGAGGGCAGCGCAGTATATGTCTGGAAAACCACGACCTACGGCACCTACCGCTTTACCGTAACGCTGCCGAAAACCGATGCGCATACCTATGACGGCGGCAGGGTGACCAAGCAGGCAACCTGCAAGGAGAACGGCGAAAAGCTCTACACCTGCACCGTCTGCGGCGTGGGCAGGACGGAAGCGCTGCCGAAGCTGAACTGCACCTCCGCACGCTTTTCCGACATCACCATGAGTGCGTGGTACCATGACGCCGTTGACAGCGCGGTCACGAGCGGTCTGATGAAGGGCGAATCCGACACGATCTTCGCGCCGAACAAGCCCCTGACCCGTGCCATGCTTGCCACCATTCTCTATCGTGTCAGCGGCGATAAGGCGCAGCACAGCCATCCCTTTACGGACGTTCCCTCGGGGCGCTGGTTCAGTGACGCGATCGCTTGGGCATATGAGAGCGGCGTCGTCAACGGCACGAGCGACGGCACCTTCAGTCCGGATGACAACGTAACGCGCGAGCAGGCAGCGGCAATGCTGTACCGCTTTGCAGGTCGCCCGACCGCAAGCGGCGACGTTACCGCCTTTAGCGACGCGGCGAAGATCTCGGGTTATGCCGTCGAGCCGCTGCACTGGGCAGTCGGCGAGGGCATCATCAACGGCAAGAGCGAATACACGCTTGATCCTCTCGGCACCGCCACCAGAGCGGAGATCGCAAAGATCATGACCGTTTGGCTGGAAAAATAACGCAGGCAAAGGAGAACGATATGCACCCGACCGAACGCTTTGAACGGAGCGTCCCGCAGCGGCAGACGCTGTTTCAGCCGGATTGTCCGGTCTATATTCCCTGCCCCTGCCGCTGCACGGACCGAAGAAGCGGCGCCGCATTTTTGCAGGTGCGGATGGTCAATCGCGCCCCGTGGACCGTGCAAGGTCTGTGGCTGCACATCACGGGGACAGACGCGGCGGGCAAGGTGCGCTTTGAGCGGACGGAGGTGCTCACCGAGCTTTCCGCGGGCGCGGGAACGGTCTTCGGCGAGAAGCGCCTGATCCCCATCGGCACGCAGAGCGCAGAACGGCTGACCGTCACGGTCGAGCACATCGTATTCCGCGGCGGAACGCACTGGCAGCGGCTTGCGGAGCACCGTCTGTGTACGCCCGAGGAGCTTGGCTGGCAGCGCTGCGTCTGCGGACTTCCCAACCCGCCGGAGGTCGCCCGCTGTCCCCTGTGCGGCAGACCGTGCGCGTCGGACGTTGCCCCTGTGACGGTACAATCGGACAGTGCTGTAACGCAATGCCCGCCCGAACCCCCGACGGTGCAGACGGAGGAGACTCCTCCGTTTGACGAGGAGCTGCCGTTCGATGAGGAAGAGCTGACAGATGTGCCCCGCTGGATGACGATTCTGCTTTGGCTGCTCACAATTTCGGCGATTGCCGCCGTGATCGGCGTCGCGATTTTCTGCATTTGGCTGCGTGTCCGATAAAATTTTCGATAAAGTGAAAATTTTTTAAAAAAACAGTTTACAAAGAAATCAAAGCATGGTATACTTGCAATGTTGATGGTGCTTTTTTCGCAGCCCCGCGGAAATCCACCACAGACGACACCACTTTTATCCCCTTAAAAATCTTAAAGAAAGCAGGTCGAAGAAAATGCCGCAGTTTGTACAGACAGAGCAACAGAAGGAACTGATCGAATCCCTCGTACAGGATCTCCCCGCATACCGCAAGAAGATGAGAATGTCTCAGGCTGAGCTTGGCGAGGCCGTCGGCAAGAGCCGTCAGAAGATCTCCGAGATGGAGCGCGGCGCTGCCCCCCTCGGCTGGGATACCTATTTGGCGATTCTTATGGTCCTCGGCGCACACGGCGTCCTGGAGCCCAGAGGTCGTGACGCTGAGCGTCTTGCCGCCACCGGCAGACTCATCGGCGGACGGATTCGCCTTTGATTTGAACCGAAAAAAGGAGCTGCTTCCGAACGGAAGCGGCTCCTTTTCAGTGTGTCAAATAACCCGTGTCATTCCGAGGAGGGCATAGCCCGACGTGGGAATCTCATGCAAAATGTTTCGAATTCGCCAAAGATTATCGAAATTTCAAAAACAATTCTGCGAGATTGCCACGGGTGCAAGCACCCTCGCAATGACAGGCTCGGTACTTTTTTGACAGTCTCAAAGGAGCTGCTTCCGATTGGAAGCGGCTCCTTTTAATTTTTCCTTACGGCGTCATTCGTAGAGCGGATACCGCTTCGTCAGCGCGGCGACTGCGGCGCGGACCTTCTCCTGCGTGCCCTCAAAATCGGATGCGGTATCGTAAATGCACTGTGCAATGACACGCATATCCTCCTCGACCATGCCGCGCGTCGTGGCGGCAGGCGTTCCGATGCGCACGCCGCTGGTGACGAAGGGCTTTTCGGGGTCGTTTGGGATCGCATTTTTGTTGACGGTGATATGGTTTTCGTCCAAACGGTGCTGCAGCTCCTTGCCCGTGATATGCAGCGGGCGGAGGTCCGCCAGCATCAGATGATTGTCCGTGCCGCCGGAGACGAGATCAAAGCCCTTTCCCAGCAGCGCCGCCGCCAGCGCCTTGGCATTGCTGACGATCTGCCGCGCATAGGCGGCAAATTCCGGCTGCATGGCTTCGCGGAAGCAAATCGCCTTTGCCGCGATGACGTGCATCAGCGGACCGCCCTGCGTCCCGGGAAATACGGCGGAATTGATCTTCTTTGCAAATTCCTCCCTGCCCATAATAATGCCCCCGCGCGGACCGCGCAGCGTCTTGTGCGTCGTGGTGGTCACGATGTCGGCATAGGGAATCGGGCTCATGTGCACACCGCCGGCGACCAAGCCCGCGATATGCGCCATATCCACCATGAGAAGCGCGCCGTTTCGATGGGCAATATCGGCAAAGGCAGCAAAGTCGATCGCCCGCGGATAGGCAGAGGCACCCGCAACGATGAGCTTCGGACGGTACTGCTTTGCCAGCCGCTCGACCTCGTTATAGTCGATGCGACCCGTTGCGGGATCGACACCGTAGCTGACCGCGTGATAGACCTTACCGGACTGGTTTGCGGGAGCGCCGTGGGTCAGGTGCCCGCCGTTTGCAAGGCTCATGCCGAGGATGGTATCCCCCGGCTGGAGCAGCGCCGCATAGACCGCAAGATTCGCCTGCGCTCCGCTGTGGGGCTGGACGTTCACGAACTCCGCGCCGAACAGCTCCTTCGCGCGGGCAATGGCAAGCCGCTCGACCTCATCGACGACCTCGCAGCCGCCGTAATAGCGCTTGGCGGGCAAACCCTCGGCATATTTATTCGTGAGGACCGTGCCCATGCAGGCGATGACCGCAGCGGAGGCAATGTTCTCCGAGGCGATCAGCTCGATATTGCGGCGCTGACGGCGCAGCTCGCCCGCCAGCAGTTCTCCGACCTCCGGATCAAAGCGATTGACAAATTCAATGGTCGGGGCAAGTTCGTGAATACTCATAGTTCCTCCTTCGGGCGGGGGTGCTTTTCCCGCGCCGCAATGAATATAATGTAGGACTGCGGACTGCCCGTCGGACAGCGCCGCTCGGCAGGGTCGCCGAAGCAAACAAAAAGAGCGCAGCCGGAACCTCCGGTCACGCTCATCACAGGTACTCTGCGGCGCGGAAACAGCCTCCGCGCAACAAAATACAACTCTGTCCTTTTGCCTGAGAGATTCGGCTTTCGCCTTGCACCTTCGGCACTCAATCAATGAGCTTCTCCAGAGGATCCCTACACAGCACGGTCCTTGATTCCTGAGAGTTTTGCTCCTTCGGAGGGTCGGTTGACCGCTTTCCCGCGCTGCTTTGACGGGTATATTTCTTTGTATCCCTATTATAGCGCGTTTTGTCGAAAACGCAAGCGGTATTTTCTGAAAATTTATACATTCTTTTCCGTGTTTCCTTGTACATTTTGCCAACCGCACGAAAAAGGCAAAAAAATGCCGCGCAAATCGTAGATTTTTGGCGTTTGGTATGGTATAGTATTTTTGTATTAGTCTGAATTGAGGTGATGCAACGCTATGGCACGCTCATTCTTCGGCGGCGTTCATCCGCGGGGCTTTAAGGAGCTTTCCAAGGATGCGCCGATCCGCCCACTGCACCCCAAAACCGTCAGCATTGCGATGTCGCAGCACATCGGCGCACCGTGTAAGCCGCTGGTCTCGGTCGGTCAGCGTGTTCTGCTCGGTCAAAAGATCGGCGACGGTCAGGGCTTGTGCGTTCCCGTCCACGCCTCCGTCTCCGGCACGGTCATTGCAATCGAAAACCGCCCGACGCCCTCCGGTGCGGACGGGCTGTGCGTCGTGATCGCCAGCGACGGGCGCGACACTCTCTCCCGTGACATCCGCCCCCGCGAAAATGCGGACGAGCTAAACGGTGAAGAGCTGATCGCCGTGATCCGCGAGGCGGGAATCACCGGTATGGGCGGTGCAGGCTTCCCGACCAACGTGAAGCTCTCCTCCGGCGTCGGTAAGGTCGATACGGTCATTATCAACGGCGCGGAGTGCGAACCGTACATCACCTCGGACGACCGTCTGATGTGCGAGACTCCCGAGCGGGTCCTTCGCGGTATCGGCATCGTTCGGAAAATTCTTCAGCCCAAGCGGACGGTCATCGGCGTAGAAGCCAACAAGCCCGAGGCGATCGCGTCGCTGCAAAAGCACCTGCCCGCCGATGTGGAGCTGCTGACCATGAAGGTCCGCTATCCGCAGGGCGCGGAAAAGCAGCTCATCCAGACCGTCACCGGTCGTCAGGTCCCCCCGGGCGGGCTGCCCGCTGCCGTGGGCTGCGCGGTGTTCAACGTTGCAACCTGCGTGGCAATCTCGGACGCGGTTTACGACGGTATGCCGCTCGTGCGCCGTGCCGTTACGGTCACAGGGCATGCGATCGAAAAGCCCGGCAATTTCCTTGCCCCCATCGGCACCTCCTTTGCCGATCTCATCATTGCCGCGGGCGGCTTCCACGGCACTCCGCATAAAATTTTCGTCGGCGGTCCCATGATGGGCATTGCGCAGCACACCCTCGACGCTGCGACGATCAAGGGCAACAACGCCCTGACCTGCTACAATGAGAGCGATCTGCGCGTGAAGCCCAATCCGCACTGCATCCGCTGCGGCAAGTGCGTCGATGTCTGCCCCATGCATCTGATGCCGATCTTCCTCCACCGCGCACAGAAGCGGGAGGATTTGGAGGCACTGGAGCGCGGAAACGTCATGGACTGCATTGAGTGCGGAAGCTGCGCGTATAACTGTCCGGCGGAGATCCCGCTGGTGCAGAGCTTCCGCACGGCAAAGAAAATGCTCCGCGACGCAAAGGCAAAGGAGGCGAAGAAATGAAATACGAACCCTTAAAGCTAACCATTTCCTCCTCCCCTCACGCGCACAGCTCCAACGCCACGCAGGTCATCATGCGCGACGTCTGTATCGCCCTACTGCCCGCGCTGATCGGCTCGATCGTGTTTTTCGGCTTCCGTGCCTTGGCGCTGACTCTGATCTCGGTGGGCGCCTGCGTGTTCTTCGAGTGGCTGTACCGCAATATCATGAAAAAGGACTGCACCGTCGGCGACTGGTCGGCAGTCGTCACGGGAATTCTGATCGCATTCGTTTGCCCCGCGAGCCTGCCCTACTGGGCGGTCATCATCGGCGACTTCTTCGCCATCGTGCTGGTCAAGCAGCTCTTCGGCGGTATCGGCATGAACATTGTCAACCCCGCGCTTGCCGCCAGAGCATTTATGATGTTCGCGTGGCCCTCGCTGATGTCGGGCAGCGCCTATAACGTCACGACGGGCGGACTGCCGGACGCAGTGACGACCGCAACGCCGATGCAGGCGCTGCACGCCGGCTCGCTTCCCGCGCAGAGCCTTCTTGACGCACTGATCGGCAAGATCGGCGGCTGCATGGGCGAGACTTCGGTGATTCTCCTGCTGCTCGGCGGCGTTTATCTTGTGATCCGCAAGGTCATTTCCCCGCGTATCCCGCTGGCATACCTGCTGACGGTCGCGGTGCTTGCCGTGGCGTTCCCGCGCGGCGGCTGCGACCGCATCGACTGGATGCTCTACCAGCTTCTCTCGGGCGGTTTGGTGCTCGGCGCGGTATACATGGCGACGGACTACACGACCTCTCCCGTCACGCACCTCGGTCAGATCTGCTTCGGCATCGGCTGCGGCGTCGTAACGATCCTGATCCGCTACTTCGGCTCGTATGTCGAGGGCGTGAGCTTTGCGATCCTGCTGATGAACTGCTGCGTCGGCTTCTTCGACAAGCTCGGTATTCCCAAGCGCTTCGGCGCACAGAAAAAGAAGAAGGGCGGTGAGGCTGCGTGAAAACCGTCCGTTACATTCTCCGCCTGACGCTGACGCTTCTGCTCATCACGGGCGTTACGGCAGCCCTTCTCGGTCTTGTCAACGAGCTGACGGAGGACAAGATCGACACGCTGACCCGCGAAAAGGCGGAAAAGGCGATGCAGGAGGTGCTCCCCGCGCAAAGCTATGAGGAGCTTCCCGCACAAGCCGACGGCATTTCGGCGGTCTACCGTGCCGACGAGCTCGGCTATGTGGTGCGCGTGAGCACCAACGGCTTCGGCGGCGCGATCGACATGATGGTCGGCGTGGATGACGCAGGGACCGTCACCGGCATTTCCGTCATTTCCCACGCCGAAACCGCCTCCCTCGGCGCCAACTGCACGCGCGAGGACTTCCGCAGTCAATTCGTCGGCGCGTCCGGAACGGTCGCCGTGACCAAGGACGGCGGACAGATCGAGGCGCTGACCGGCGCGACTGTCACCAGCCGTGCGGTCTCCGACGGCGTGAACCTCGTGCTGCGCTATGTCGAGGAGGTGCTCAAATGAACTTCAAAAAGCAACTCAAGGAGGGTCTGCTGACCAATAACCCCGTGCTCGGGCAGCTTTTGGGTATGTGCTCGACCATGGCGATCACGACCACTCTCTTTAACGGTATCGGCATGGGGCTTTCGGTCACGATCATTCTGATCTGCTCCAACGTGGCGATCTCCCTGCTGCGCAAGGTCATCCCCGACAAAATTCGCATTGCCGCCTACATCGTGGTCATTGCGGGCTTTGTGACGATGGTCGATCTGCTGCTAAAGGCGTTCGTTCCGGCGCTGTCGGACAGCTTGGGCGTGTTTATCCCGCTGATCGTCGTCAACTGCATCATTTTGGGCAGAGCGGAGGCATTCGCGTCGAAAAACGGCGTTTTGGCGTCCGCCGTGGACGGCTTGACGCAGGGCATCGGCTACACCGTCGCGCTGGTGACGATGTGCATTATCCGCGAGCTTTTGGGCAGCGGCACCTTCGGCAAGGGCGTGTTCGGCGACGACGGGCTGCGCATTCTCTCGGCAGAGTACCCCGCGCTGATCGTCATTCTTCCCGTCGGCGGCTTCCTGACGCTCGGCTGTCTGATTGCCTTCTCCCAGTGGTTTAACCATCGGCTGGCGGAAAAGAAGCAAAAGGAGGGCGGAAAATGAATCTCTTTCTCTCCCTTTTTTCCATCTCCCTGAGCGCGATTCTTGCGGAGAATTTTATCCTTGTTAAATTCTTGGGCATTTGCCCGTTTATGGGTGTTTCCAAAAAGTTTGACACGGCGCTCGGCATGGGCGTTGCGGTCATCTTCGTCATGGGGCTTGCCTCTGCGGCAACGTGGGCGGTCAACGAATATCTGCTGCTGCCCTACGATCTGGAATATATGCAGACGGTGGTGTTCATCCTCGTCATTGCCGCACTGGTGCAGTTTGTGGAGATGTTCCTGCAAAAGGCGCTGCCCGCCCTCTATCAGGCGCTCGGCATTTATCTGCCGCTGATCACCACCAACTGCGCCGTCCTCGGCGTGGCGCTGCTGAACATTCAGAACGGCTACAACTTCATTGAGTCCGTGGTTTACGGCATCATGGGCGGCGCGGGCTTCACCGTGGCGATCCTGCTGTTCTCGTCGGTGCGCGAGCGGCTGGAGGACTGCGACTGCCCGAAGGCGTTCCGCGGCTTCCCCATCGCGCTGATCGCCGCCGGTCTGCTGGCGCTGTCGTTCATGGGCTTCTCCGGCTTCCGCGTATTCTAAGGGGGTAAGCGGTATGGAAAAGATAATTTACGCGATCGTCATTCTCGGCGTTATGGGCGCGGTGTTCGGCGCTGTCCTCGCCGTTGCCTCCAAGGTCTTTGCGGTCAAGACGGACGAGCGTCTGCCGAAGCTCGTCGAGGCGCTCCCCAGCGCAAACTGCGGCGGCTGCGGCTTCGCGGGCTGTCAGGCATATGCACAGGCTGTGCTGGACGGCAAAGCGCCGATCGGTCTTTGCGCGGCAGGCGGCTCCGAGGCTGCCGAAAAAATATCCGCCGTTATGGGCGTCGAGGCGCAGGCGGTCGAGCGCAAGGTCGCCATGGTCAAATGCCGCGGTCAAAATCATCTGCAAAAAGCCTCCTACGCCGGTATTCCCGACTGCCGCAGCGCAATGTTCGTCACCGGCAACGGTCCGTCCGCCTGTCCGTCGGGCTGTCTCGGCTTCGGCACCTGCACTACGGTCTGCCGCTTTGACGCAATTCACGTCGTGGACGGCGTTGCGCAGGTCGATGCGGAGAAATGCACCGGCTGTATGCAATGTGTAGACATCTGCCCGCGCAAGGTGATCGTACCCGTTTCCTACAACGAGGACATCGTGATCGCCTGCTCCAATCAGCAGCGCGGCGCAAATACCCGCCATTACTGCTCAATCGGCTGCATCGGCTGCCATCTGTGTGAAAAGCAGTGCGAATACGACGCGATTCACGTCATCAACAATCTCGCGACCATCGACTACTCCAAGTGCGTCTCCTGCGGACGGTGCGCGGCGGTCTGCCCGAGAAAGCTGATCTCCGACTCCAATCTACGCACGGACATGGACGCCCTGCCGCTGTAAAAGATGTAAAAAGCAAAAACGGACTGCCGAGGCAGTCCGTTTTTTAGGCTGTCAAATAAGTGTTAAGCCCGTCATTGTGAGGGCGCTTGCCCCCGTGGCAATCTCGCAGAATTATTCTGAAATCTTGATAAACTTCGGCGAACTCGGAACATTTCGCATGAGATTCCCACGTCGGGCTGCGCCCTCCGACCGGCAAGCGGAGAGTCCGTATCCGTAAGGCTCCTTCG
>ENA-ORSL01002282-ORSL01002282.1-human-gut-metagenome-genome-assembly--contig:-NODE-2282-length-14147-cov-6.667755_pt1 | contig 14147 bp, 10 predicted proteins | sample MGYA00242190_ERZ509157 | MGnify/ENA primary metagenome ERZ509157 (study PRJEB26280, sample SAMEA2338664) | human gut metagenome | biome: human gut; feature: human-associated habitat; material: faeces...
CCCAGCTCTTGATGATGCCGATGATACCTGCCATGGCGATACCGCCGATACCGATACTGCGCGCGTAGGCACGGAAGATTTCCTCCGGACTCATCGCACCCACGGTCTTTACGATGCTGGGATCCCAGGCGCTCAGCACGCTGTCGTGGAAGATGACACTCATGCCTGGTACAATCAGCCACCATACCACGAGCGAACCCAGGCAGGTGAAGAATGCGTATTTCAATCCGATGATGTAACCCAATCCCAATACGGCTGCACCTGTGTTCACCTTGAACACGAGCTTCGCTTTGTCGGCAAGGTCGCATCCCAGACTTACCACACGGGAAGTGAAGTTCTCGTTCCACCATCCCAGACTGGCTACGATGAAGTCGTAAAGACCACCCACCAGTCCGGCGATGAGCAGGGGTTTAGCCTGGTCGCCGCCCTTGGCTCCGCTCACCAGCACCTGCGTGGTGGCTGTAGCTTCAGGGAACGGATATTTTCCGTGCATGTCGCTTACGAAGTACTTGCGGAAAGGTATCAGGAAAAGAATTCCCAAGACTCCTCCCAGGGCAGAAGCCATGAAAATCTTCATAAACGAAGTTGTCATTTCGGGATATTTAGCCTGCAGGATGTAGATGGCTGGCAGGGTGAAGATGGCTCCTGCCACCACGGCACCCGAGCAGGCTCCGATGCTCTGGATGATGACATTCTCGCCCAGCGCCTTGCTTCGCTTGGTGGCAGTACTTACGCCCACGGCGATGATGGCGATTGGGATGGCTGCCTCGAACACCTGACCCACCTTCAAGCCCAGATAGGCTGCGGCGGCAGAGAAGATGACGGCCATCACGATACCCCAAGTCACCGACCATCCGTTTACCTCGGGATAAACCTTGTCTGGCGACATCAGCGGCTTGTATTCCTCCCCATCCTTGAGTTCGCGGAATGCGTTCTCGGGGAGCTGCAAATTATCTTTTTCTTCCATAGTTTATTTACTTTGAACTTTGAACATTGAGCTTTGAACTTTATGAAATGCCCTACTTTTTAGAAAATAGACCTAAATTGCAGCAGGAAAACTAATCATAAAGTTCAAAGTTCCAAGCTCAAAGTTCAATGTTTATATTATTTTTCAATTCTGATGATGTATTCACTCATGAAACTGGCACCTGGCTGCAGGCTGTTCATCATATACTTATCCTTGAACTCGCCGGTGTATTCTGCCCAGTCGCAGGTACCGAACCAAGGTTCGATGCAGACGAATGGAGCGTGGTTGCCCGGATTCCAGACACCTACGGCTGGAGTCTTGAACTCTACGGTTACGTGTGGTTCGCCTTTCTCGTTGAGCAGAGAAATCTGCTTTACCTGACTCTTGTCGAAGATGTAGGCATCGTCTGCGAATGATTTGTCTGTTACCTCCAGGATACCGTTGTCGGTCTGAACAGTCTCGCGTGCGTTAGGGTCGATGCAGCCTCCGATGGTAGCGAAGAGGCGGGTAGGAGCCTCGTTGTCGAGCTTGAGGAATGCCTTCAGCTTCTCTCCCTTCTTGCAGCCTGGTACCTTGAATGCAGGGTGACCGCCAATCTGGAAGTAGATTACCTTGTCGTCGGTATTCTCAACGTGCCAGATAATGTGGAGTTCGTTGCCGGCAAGGCGATAGGAAACGGCGAGGTTGAAGTGGAATGGATAGTTCTTGAAAGTCTCCTCGTTGTCGATGAGGGCGAAGGTAAGGCGATCACCGGTCTTGCCAACGAGCTTGAAATCTACGAGTTTGCCGAAGCCGTGACGTGGCAGGGTGTATTCCTTGTCGCCGATGCGGTAAACGCCCTTCCACAATCCGCCAACGATAGGGAAAAGGAGAGGAGACTGTCCGCCCCAGAATTCCTTGTCGCCATCCCAGAGATATTCGTTACCATCAGCATCCTTGATGCTTTTGAGTTCTGCTCCGTGCGCTGAAATTTCAACGGTGAGCTGATCGTTTTTAATTTGTTCCATAGTTACAAATGTTTATTGTTTAGTATCATATTGATTTCTGCTTTGCTACATAATCTTTGCAAAGATACGATTTATTTTGATAAAGAGCAAGAATCGGGCTGATTTTCTCAAAGATGGCAAGAGATTTATACGATTTTGTTAGTTTATCTCGAAAAAATGCAGTACTTTTGCAGCTCGAAATAATTTCTCAGAATAGATTCTCGATATTGATTCTCAGAATAGATTCTCGAAAGAAATGATATTATATAATGAGGTATAAGAAAAACTTCGTAAAATAAAAAAAGCATTTTTAGTTCAATGACAAGCAGTAATAAAGTTAAGGGCTTTGCGGCGGGTGTTATAGCCGCCGTGTGTTATGGTACCAATCCTTTGGGTACGTTGGAACTTTATGGGGATGGATTCAATTCCAGTTCGGTACTCATCTACCGCTATCTCCTGGCTGTGGCGATGTTTGCCGTGGTGATGCTGTTCCGCAAGGAGAGTTTCAAGGTAAAGTGGGGACACTTGATCCGACTCGCTACGCTGGGTTGCATGTTCTCTCTTTCTTCTGCCACGCTCTATGTGAGTTTCCACTATATGGCGGCAGGTATTGCCAGTACCATCCTCTTTGTCTATCCGATCATGACGGCGATACTGATGACGGTATTCTTCCATGAGAAGGTGACGTGGTCCACCACCCTGGCTATCCTCCTGGCAGTTTCGGGTGTGGGCTTGCTCTATCAGGGCGATGGAAACGATAAGTTGAGCACGGCTGGTTTTGCGCTGGTGATGTGTTCTTCCCTGCTCTATGCGCTCTACATCATCTCCGTGAACCAATGGAAGAATCCGGGAATGTCGAACATCAAGTTCACCTTTTACATCCTGTTGTTCGGACTCATCACGATGTTCATCTATTCGTTTATTGCAGGCGAGAAGATTCAGATGCTGCAGACTCCTATGCATTGGCTCTATGCTGTCCAGCTGGCGTTGTTGCCAACGGTACTGTCGCTCTTCTTCATGACGATTTCCATCAATCTCATCGGCAGTACTCCTGCTGCCATCATGGGAGCGTTGGAGCCTGTAACGGCAGTTATCATCGGCGTCTCTATCTTCGGCGAGAGTTTCTCCTTCCAGCTTGCCATCGGCATCCTTGCTATCCTGGCTGGTGTAACCATCATTATCGCCCGAAAGAAATAATGCATTCTCAATTTTAAAGAGCAAGAACTTTTATTAGAAAAAAATGAAGGCTGCCTCCGCAATCAAGTCGGAGACAGCCTTTTTAGATTGAATTACAATCTTCCCTTTATTTCATTTTATTCTTGTGCTCAGCATGCCTTTGTTTTTTAGCTCGGTACGCCCTGAAAAGGCAAAAGCTTTCTATCCTTTCCCGATTCTATCTCAGAATATCCTTGAGCGCAAAGTTGGCGAGGATGCTGGTGCTCTGGCTCAGCATACGGATGAACTCCTGCGCCGAGTTCTTCATGTAGGCATCCTTCAGGATGTGGATGCAGCCATCCATCTCGTTGTCGGCTGCATCAATCGGAATCGCTCTCATGCCTTTTTCCAGGATGGTGGTGGATTCAGAAAGTACCGTTACCAGATTGCTGCGATGCAAGAGGTCGAAGATGATGTTCACATTATTCACTTCTACCATGATCTTGAAGTCGAGATCCTTGCCCTCTATCAGGTAATCGAAGGCGTTGCGGGCCTGCAGCCCCTTGCATGGAAGGATGAGGTCGTAGCGCTCCAGCTCTGAGAGCCTGATGGATGAAAGACGTGCCAGGGGATGGTTCTCGTTCACGATTGCCGCCAGACGGTTGCTGAAGATGGCACGGCTGTCAATCGCCTTGTCTGTCTTGATTGGCTTGAAGGCAAGCACAAGGTCGAGCTCACGCTTCTTCAATCCATCCATCAGCTCCTGCATCGAACGGTACTGGATGTTCAGCTTCACGTGAGGATAAGCATGGAGGAAGGCGATGAGCGTTTCTGCCATGATGTTGCTGAAGGAGTAGGTGACGCCGATGTTCAGTTCGCCGGTGAGCATCTCCTTCAGGTCGTTCATGTGGTCAACGCATGCCATGGTGCAGTTTACGGCATTCTGGGCATAGGGAAGAAGCTCCTTTCCTGCCTCGGTGAGATAAACCTCGTGCGAGTTACGTTCGAAGAGCGGCAAGCCTATTTCCTGTTCCAGATGCGAAATCTGCTGCGAGAGGGTACTCTGCGTGATGTAGAGCTTGCGCGATGCCTCCGAAAAATTGAGCGTCTCGGCTACCTTCAGAAAATATTTGAGTTGTCGTATTTCCATTTTCCTTTTTTCACTAGTCTTATAATTGCGCGTGCAAAGATAAAACTTTTATTTTAATTAGCTCTGCTTTCGGGCAAAATAATCAGATAAATCCTGTAATCTGTGAGAGATGAAAAACAATCTTACTTGATTTCCACCTCGTGCAGATCCACGAATTCGCCATTCTTCTTCTTTCTCTCCACCAGCATGTTGAGGAGTCGGCGCTTGCGGTTGTCGGCGATGAAGCGGCGGAAGAATACATTTGGAATGGCAACACCCAGGGCGATGCAGATGATGGCGAGCGAAGCCTTGATCAGGTTGTTCATACCCACGGTTACCTCGCCTACCACGCCGTGCATGTCGATGAAGGCAAACAGAGCACGATACATCAAGACTCCAGGTACCATAGGGATGACGCTAGGAATGGTGATGCACTGGTGAGGGGTGTGGAACCAGTGGCGGGCCTTGATGACGATGACGCTGATGAGCGCAGAACCGGCAAGCGAACCGATGCTCAAGCCCATGTCGAGACCGATGTTGCCGTTGGATGGACCCAGGTTCACGAAGTTGCGGAAGCAAACGGCGATGATACCGCCCACAGCCACAACTGGCAACAGGCGTCTAGGAATGCTGAAGATGGTAGAGAAGCCCATCGCCGATACGGCTGCCGCAATGGCGAACTCCCAGTATTCGTGGTGAGGAGTCATCGTAAGATCCTTCACGAAGTTGTCGATGTGGCATACCTGGATGGCGAAGGCGATACCGAACGCCATGGCAAAGATCATCAGCAGCGTGTTGAGTGCGCGCACCATTCCCACCTCTATATATCCGTCGAGCATATCGCTCACAAAGTTTATCAATGGAACTCCCGGCACGATGAAGAGGGCACAAGCCATCAATGGATGCCAAGGGGTATCTGAATGCATGAAGCTTGGAAGAGCGGCTGCGATGGATGGGTTGAGCGAAAGGAACGAGGTGAGCCACGCAATCAGCGTTGCCACGAATGCCGAAATACCGATAGCCACATAGTTGTTGCAGCCCTTGGTAGGCAGGAACATTCTCAGGCGGAAGCCCAGGATAGCTGCCAGGGAACAGAAGAAGAATGCTGGCCAGTCGCAACCGAACTGGATGCAGAATCCACCGCAGGCGAATCCACCGCCGATGGCTACCTGCCAAGGAGTGAAGCTGCGTGGAGTGGCCTTGATGTCGTTCAGGGACTGCTCATACTGTTCGAGCGAATAGTTGTCCTTGATGGCTGTCCAGGTGAGCTTGCTTACCATCGAAATGGAGGTAAGGTTGATGCCGTGCTTCTCGCAACGCTGGAATTTGGAGAAGGAATGCGCCTCGTCGCTATAGTTCACCATCAGCACATTCCAGTTGATGTAGAGGTGCATGTAGCGTTCGTCGAGTCCGAGGAAAGCTGCAGCACGCTTCATCGTTCGCATGATGCGCGATGTGTCGGCAGCACTCTCCATAAGGATGCTGCCGGTGCGTAACAACAAGTCGAGTTTTCTTCTCAGTTCTGTTTCTGCTATTTCCTTGCAGTTGTCAATGCCTTTTTCTGCGCAGTCGCAGGTCTTCATGTTTTTTTCTTCCATATATTTTATTTATCCGAATACGAAAATGATAATCTGAATGGTTACGATTCTGAGGAACATGGCAAATGGATAAACATTCGCATAGCCCACAGATGGTGCATCTGCCGATGTCTGCTCACGTACGTAAGCCAGGGCAGATGGGTTGGTGTTGGCGCCTGCCAATACACCGAGCAATGTGTAATAGTTGATGTGGAACACGTATCTTCCGATGATGCCGCCCACCAGAATTGGAATCATGGTGATGGCAACGCCGTAGAGAATCCATGTCATTCCGCTTTCTGAAGCCACGGTCTGGATAAACTGTTCGCCGGTGCCCAGTCCCACGCAAGCCAGGAAGATGCAGATGCCTATTTCGCGGAGCATCAGGTTGGCTGAAATGGTGTTGTAGGTAACGAGGTTGTACTTCGGACCGAAGTAACCTATCAGGATTGCAACTACCAGAGGGCCGCCGGTCAAACCGAGGCGCAGGTTCTCGTTGATGCCAGGGATGAAGAATGGGATGTTTGCCACGATGCAACCCAGCATGATGCCCAGAAAGATAGGAATCAGGTTAGGGTAGTTGAGGCGCTTCATCTGGTTACCCAATACTTTCTCGGTATGGGCGATGGCAAGCTCGGTACCCACCACGGTAACACGGTCGCCCAGCTGCAGCTTCAGATGTGGAGTGGCAATCAGATCCACACCGTTGCGGTTTACTCGGGTAATATTGGCACCGAGGTTTGAACGGATCTGCAGCTGGCTGATGCTCTTGCCGTTGATGCCTGGCTTGGTGATGCGGATGCGGCGGGTAATCAGGTCTTCGCCGAATTTCTCCTCGCTCACCTGAACCTTCTCGCCGAGCAGGGCGATGACTGGCTCTTCTACGGTAGGGTTGGCTACAATCTGCAGGATGTCGCCCTCGTTGATCTTGGTCTGTCCGTTTACCACCTCATCGTGCTTGTCGCTATCTTTGCGGATAATCTTGGAAACCATGAAGTCGCGCTTCAGTATTTCTCTCATCTGCTTGATGGTGTCGCCGAATACCATCTGGTTGGTCACCTTTACAGAGAAGGTGTTCAGGGTCATCGCCTCGAGGTGTCCCATACCGCGCTTGGCAGCAGCTTCCTCCTCGCTCTTGTTGATACGCAGCGCATACCTTAATATAATAAAGGAGAGGATAACGCCGAGCACACCCATTGGGTAGGCGATGGCGTAGCCGGCTGCGATAGAAGGGGCGTCGATGTGGCGCAGGTCGCTGAATGCCTGCTGGGCAGCACCGAGTCCCGGGGTGTTGGTAACGGCACCCGAGAGAATACCAGCCATAGAAGTGATGGATGTTCCCGAGAACGAGAAGATGGCGAGGGTGGTGACGATACTCAACGCTACCACGATGATGCTGAGTAGGTTGAGGCTCTTGCCGCCGTTCTTGAACGAAGCGAAGAAACCTGGTCCTACCTCCAGACCGATGGAATAGACGAAGAGAATCAATCCGAACTCCTTGAGGAAGTGGAGCAGATGCTCATCGAGATTGAGAGAGAAGTGACCGAAGATGAGGCCGATGAAAAGAATCCATGCCAATCCGAGAGAGACTCCCTTTACTCTCAACTTTCCTAAACTCAAGCCCAGGGTGATGACCAGCGCCAGGATCAGCACGGAGTGGGCTACTCCGCCTCCCCACAGATCAGGGAAGCCATAAAACAGATTTTTTAAGATATCCATGTTCTTATATTTAAATTGATTTCCGTTATAACTATTTTTTCTTTATTAGCGATAGTTGCTGTAACATTCACGCTATTTCTGCTTTCTCTAATGCCTGTTATGGATTTTTACTATAACCGCATTTCGCTGAATTTCGATTGCAAAGGTATGGATAAAATCGAAAGCAAAAAAGAATTGATGTTGGAATAAGCCGATTCATGCTATTGGAAATTTCGATAGAAGGAGGAGCGGATAAAGGAGAGAATGTAGCGCAAGAGAAAACATTTAGACGAAATATGAGATTTTTCGGCATAAGATGGCGGCTTTTCGCAGAATTTGTTGTAACTTTGCCTTCACAAATGAATAATAGCGAATAGACAATGGATAATAACAATAAGATGATAACGGATACTCCAAGAGAGAAGGAACTGGAGACCAGAGACGAGCTCTTCCTTGCTGAGGTAAAGGACAAGCGAGTGGCCGTGCTGCTTTCGGGCGGCGTGGATAGTTCGGTAGTGGTGTGGGAGTTTGCCCGACTGGGTCTGCACCCTGACTGCTTCTATATCAAGATAGGACCGGAAGAAAAGGAGGAATGGGACTGCTCTTCAGAGGAAGACCTGGAGATGGCTACTGCCGTGGCACGCAAGTATGGCTGCAAGCTGCAGGTAATTGACTGCCATCAGGAATACTGGAACGAGGTGACTCGCTACACCATGGATAAGGTGAAGGCTGGATTCACCCCGAACCCTGATGTGATGTGCAACAGGCTCATCAAGTTTGGTGCCTTCGATGAGAAGATGGGTCACAACTACGACCTCATCGCCACAGGTCATTATGCGCAGACCGAAACGGATGAAAACGGCGACAAATGGCTCGTTACGAGTCCTGACCCCGTGAAGGACCAGACCGATTTTCTGGCTCAGATAGAGAGTTGGCAATTACGAAAAGCGATTTTCCCTATCGGTCATCACATCAAGAATGAAATTCGTGAGATAGCAGAAGAGGAACATCTCGTTAATGCCAAGCGCAAGGATAGTCAAGGAATTTGCTTCCTGGGACAGATCAACTATAACGATTACATCCGCCGATACCTGGGCGAGAAACCGGGCGACGTGATAGAGATGGAGACGGGCAAGCGAATCGGCACCCACAAGGGCTTGTGGTTCCATACCATCGGCCAGCGTAAGGGGCTGGGCTTCGGCGGCGGTCCTTGGTTCGTAATCAAGAAGGATGTGGAGAAGAACATTCTCTACGTGAGTCACGGCTACGACCCTCAGACGGCGTACAAGAAGGATTTCCCGCTTCAGGATTTCCATTTCCTCACCCGCGAGGTGGCGATGCAGAAGGTAACGTTCAAGATTCGCCATACGCCGGAGTATCATCCAGCCACTATCGAAAAACTCGAAGATGGCCGCTGGATGATACGTTCAGAAGAGGCGATCCACGGCGTGGCTCCCGGCCAGTTCTGCGTGGTGTATGATGAAAATCATCATCGCTGCTATGGTTCGGGTGAGATTACTGTATAAATATAATAAGGTGGAATTGTTATTCAGCGTAATCCGATGAATAAAATCTATGAAGAAACGAAAAAGAGGATGTGGCATAGAGTTATGGTACATCCTCTTTTTTGTTATTCTTCTACGAGATTGTCCAGCAATCCCTGGCAGGCATCTTCCAGGAGCGTGATAACGAGCTCGAAGTCGCTGTAGTCGCCGTAGTATGGATCGGGCACGGTGGTGTATTCACGATGGTGGGTCAGGAAATCAGCCATGCGCACCACCTTGTCCTTGTCAGCCTGGCAGGAAGCCATGGAGGTGATGGCGCGGTAGTTCTCGTTATCCATTACTACGATGGTTTCGAATCTCCCGAAATCTGACTTCTGGAACTGGCGGGCGTGACTGTTGAAATTGTAGCCATGCTCGGCTCCGCATTTTCTCATGCGGCTGTCGGGCAGCTGACCTACGTGCCAGTTTCCGATTCCTGCAGAATCGATTTCAAACTCATCCTGCAACCCTGCTTTTTCTACCAGGCTCTTCATGATGCCCTCTCCGGCAGGCGAGCGGCAGATGTTGCCCAGGCAAATGAATAATACGGTATGTTTACCTTTCTTTGTCATTCTTCTGATATTTATTAAATGTTTGTCAATATTTGCAAGTAAGCTCCATATGCTCTGAAAGTATGCTCCATCCCTTGCAAGTAAGCTCCACACGCCCTGAACCAACGGTCACCGGCCGAAGGGAAAGGTAAAGGGCAGAAGCTCCTAGCCCAGGGCAACGCCCTGGGTTGTTCGGTGTTATAAACATACGCCCTGTAAGGGCAAAAGCTTTAAAGTATTGGTAATGAAGCTTTTGCCCTTACAGGGCGTGTGGGTGAAATCATCCACTTCAGTCCTTTATCGGAAAAATCTTAGTCGATTTCCTCGTCAGCCTCGTAACCACCCATTTCGCGGATGGCGTTCTTCAGCATCGTGTACTGCTGGTAGAGGTTATTTACTGCCTCTTCGCCCTTGGTGTAGTCGTGCATTGGCGCCTTGAGGAAGAAGCTCAGGAAGCGCTGGATGCCGTAACGGCCGGCACGGGATGCAAGGTCGCTCAGCAGGCAGAGGTCGAGCAGCAATGGTGCAGCAAGGATAGAGTCGCGGCAGAGGAAGTTGATCTTGATCTGCATTGGGTAACCCATCCATCCGAAGATGTCGATGTTGTCCCATCCCTCCTTGTTGTCGTTGCGAGGTGGATAATAGTTGATGCGAACCTTATGATAATACTGGGTGTCCTCATCGTTGCCGTGGCCGTAGAGGTCTGGCTGGTCTTCTGGCTTCAGGATAGTCTCCAGGGTAGAGAGCTTGCTCACCTCCTTGGTGTGGAAGTTGGCTGGCTCATCGAGAACGAGACCGTCGCGGTTGCCCAGAATGTTGGTTGAGAACCATCCGTTCAAGCCCAGGCAGCGGGTGCCGATGATAGGAGCGAAACCACTCTTCACGAGGGTCTGACCGGTCTTGAAGTCCTTGCCGGCGATAGGCATCTGGGTCTTCTCTGCGAGTTCCCACATGGCTGGAATGTCAACTGTTGTGTTAGGAGCACCCATGATGAAAGGAGCACCCTCGGTAAGGGCAGCGTAGGCGTAGCACATGGATGGAGCGATGTGCTGGCGGTCGTCAGCCTTCATCGCAGCCTCGAGAGCTGCCAGGGTGCCGTGAATCTCCATATCCACAGGTACGTATATTTCTGTAGATGCAGCCCATGCTACCACGATGCGTGAGCAGCCGTTCTTCTCCTTGAATTCGCGGATGTCCTGGCGCAGTGCCTCTACCATCTCCCAGCGGGTCTTGCAGTCCTTCACGTTGTCGCCGTCCAGACGCTTGGCGTAGTTCTTGTCGAATGCAGCCTTCATCGGAACAATCTGCTCCAGCTCCTTGCGCACAGGGTTGATGTCCTTCTCCTTCAAAACCTCGGCATACATGGCTGCCTGATAGGCATTCTGAGGATAGACATCCCAGGTGCCGAATACGATGTCGTTGAGGTCGGCAAGAGGAACGATGTCCTTGTAGTGCAGATACTTCTTGTCTGCGCCCTTGCCCACGCGAATCTTGTCGTACTGGGTCATTGAGCCTACTGGCTTGGTAAGTCCCTTACGGGCCATCAGCACACCTGTCATGAATGTAGTAGATACTGCACCACAACCTACAACCATAATACCCAGCTTGCCATCAGCTGGTTTTACATTGTTCTGTTTCATTTCTAATGAATTATTAAGTCTTCTTTTTATTTGATTGATTGATTTGAGGGCAAAGGTACTGAAAACTGATGAATAAAGTGCAGTTTTTCACCAATAATTTGCCATATTTTTAGAAAAATTAGCATTGTAGAGGTAAAAAAAGCGAAATAAAGTAAGTATCTTTGCATCATATTAAAAAAAATCAAAGTTTTTATAGCATGACAATAACGCTTATTATCTTGATCATTACGGTTGCCATGTTTATTTGGGGCAAGGTGAGAGCAGATATCGTGGCGCTCACAGCCCTGGCAGCACTCCTGGTTTTCGGAATTCTTACGCCAGCCGAAGCTCTGGCTGGTTTCTCTTCGCCCATCGTCGTCATGATGATTGGCCTCTTCGTGGTGGGTGGAGCCATCATGCAGACCGGTCTCGCCAAGCTGACGGGCAATAAACTGATGGCACTCTCGCGCGGCAACGAAACCATCACCTTCCTGCTGGTGATGCTCGTAACCTCCTTTATCGGAGCCTTCGTGAGCAATACCGGAACGGTGGCCCTCATGATGCCTATCATCATGAGCTTGGCAGCAGGTTCGGGCATGCAGTCGTCGCGCTTCCTCATGCCGCTCGCCTTCGCCGGAAGCCTGGGCGGAATGCTCACCCTCATCGGTACACCGCCCAACCTGGTTATCGACGAGGTGCTTACCGAGGCGGGATTCAAGCCGCTCGCCTTCTTCTCCTTCTTCCCCGTGGGCATCATCGTCATCGCCATCGGCATCATCGTGCTCATGCCGCTCAGCAAAATCTTCCTCAGCAGGAAACAGAGCGGAAAGAAGAAGAAAACCAAGTCGCTCGACGACCTGGTGGATGAATACCGGCTGCTCGACAATCTGCATCGCTACATCGTGCCGGGCAGGCGTTCTGCCGCTGCCGCCAAGGATGAAAACGGCAATCCGATGAACATCGTGGGAAAGACCCTGAAGGAACTCAGCATCCAGAAGAAATACGGAGTGAGTATCATCGAGATTAGAAACGAGAAGAAATCGAGACTCGGACTGGTGCAGGACGTAAACCAGAACATGGCGAAGAGCAGCAGTACCATTCAGGAGCACGACATACTATATATAATAGGTGACGAGCAGAAGATGCAGCGCTTTGCCCAGGATTACGGACTGAGGAGGATGAAGGATGTGAAGATTGATTTCTACGACCTGGGACTGACGGAAATCGTTGTGATGCCTACCTCCAACTTCGCCGGTCTGCGCATCGGCGAGGCCAACCTGCGCAAGCGATTCGGCATCAACGTGCTGGGTGTGAAGCGAGGCGGAGGCTCATCTTCTTCTGAGGGTGGCAGAAGCGGCAACGAATACATCACGGACAATCTGATAGCCGCCAAGCTGCACGTGGGCGACATGCTGCTGGTGCAGGGCGAATGGACCAACCTGACGCATCTTACTGCCGATACTACCAACTGGGTGGTGCTGGATCAGCCGGAGAAGGCTGCCGACAAGGTTCTGCTGGATTACAAGGCGCCTGTGGCTGCAGCCATCATGCTGCTGATGATAGCCATGATGGTGTTCGATTTCATCCCGGTGGCTCCGGTTACGGCGGTCATCATCGCCGGACTGCTCACCGTCTTTGCCGGATGTTTCCGCAACGTGGAGGCTGCCTACAAGACCATCAACTGGGAGAGCATCGTGCTGATAGCCGCCATGATGCCGATGTCAACGGCGCTGGAGAAGACGGGTGCTTCGGCATTGGTATCTCAGGGGCTGGTGGATAGCCTGGGATCGATGGGCCCTACGGCTCTGCTGGCGGGCATCTACTTCACCACCTCGCTCATGACGATGTTTATCAGCAATACCGCCACGGCGGTTCTCATGGCGCCTATTGCCCTGGTGGCAGCCCAGCAGGTGGGAGTGAGTCCATACTCCTTCCTCTTTGCGGTAACCCTGGGAGCCAGTATGTGCTTCGCCTCTCCGTTCTCCACTCCGCCTAATGCGCTGGTGATGAAGGCGGGTGGCTACACGTTTATGGATTACGTAAAGGTAGGTTTGCCGTTGCAGATCATCATCGGCGTGGTGATGACCTTCGTCCTGCCGCTGCTATTTCCTTATTAATGATAAAAATCCCCAATCCGGGGCTCGCAATGGAGCCTTGGGATTGGGGATTCTGCGTATAAAGACTTAACAGAAAATAGAGTGTGGAATGGGAAAATGAGATTTGTAATCCTAAGATGTTCGGTTACAGGCTTACATCATCTCCACCGCCTTCGGAGCCGGTATCGCCGGTATCGGTCTTGCCGCCCTCTGTATTACCGCCTTGGGTATTACCTCCCTCGGTATTTCCTGACTGTGAACCGCCGCCAGGGTTATCGCCGTTTCCGGTGCCGCCAGGGTTAGTGCCGCCGCCGTTTGGGTCCTTGTCAGGGTCTTCCACGTCACCGCTGTCGCCCGAGGTAACGTTCTTCACCACCTTGCCGTTGCGGTCGATGCAGGTAATCTGTATAGGAGTTCTCTGCAGCTCATCCTTGATATCCACGTTCGGGGTGAAGATTACTCGACGGGCGGTGATGAGGCTGCCTGCCACCTCACCCACGGTAGCCACACTCTTGGCGCGCACGCCGAATCGCATAGTTCCCAGACCTGGGATAGCTACGGAGTGGCCTTCGGTTGACCACGCCTTGATTACCTCGCCGGCAGCATCCCAGCATGCCTGCATCACGCCGCGGCTCACGCCACTTCTCAGAGCCGCCTCCTTGATCACCTTGCTCTCCGGGAGCTTGCTGTAAAGCTCGGTACTGAGCACGAAACGATACTTACCTTTCAACTCACCCACCTGGATGAGGGTTTCCTTTGCTTTCAAATTGATAAGTAAGTGATCTAAATTATTTATATATATCAGTACTAATATGGTTCATTTCC
>ENA-ORSL01002284-ORSL01002284.1-human-gut-metagenome-genome-assembly--contig:-NODE-2284-length-14142-cov-3.180947_pt1 | contig 14142 bp, 12 predicted proteins | sample MGYA00242190_ERZ509157 | MGnify/ENA primary metagenome ERZ509157 (study PRJEB26280, sample SAMEA2338664) | human gut metagenome | biome: human gut; feature: human-associated habitat; material: faeces...
GGAAATGAACCATATTAGTACTGATATATATAAATAATTTAGATCACTTACTTATAATTATCTTTTAAAGGGCTATTTAAATAATCATTTTAATGATCCCGAGTTTAACGGGACACTAATGATATAATGTTTTAATAATCATAAATACAGGTTGTCTTATAATGTCAAGTTGTATGACTAAAACACAGTGACCTCACTTAAAAGTTGAGGTTCAAGACTAATCATGTATTGTTCTCTGTCCAAGTCATAGTAAATGAAAGAGCCTTCGTTTTGGAATAGGGTAGTATCCTTTGAATTCGTCAAATAAAGTGGTAACACTTTAGTAAATACACGCCAAGACGTCTTGCCACTCTTTACAACAGCATCGATATCGTCTATACGCGGCTGGATATTTATCTGAAATGAAACAGTTGCATAAGAAGCCAATTCTGCCACCATTCGCTCCTTGTCACAACCAAATATCATCAGATGAGTATGAACCTGTGGAAGGATACTTCTTACGTACTCCTTCTAAAATAAGTGTGTCTATGATATCTGACGGATAACATTCTTCAGGATAATCGCACATCATTTTATCTATTGAAGAGCGTTTGCTTTCATCCATTTTGTAATTGTCAGAAGTTTCTCTTTTATACACAATTTTACCAGTATATAGCCTTCCAAAAAGTTCTACCATGAAAATGATAGACTTTACATACTTGATTTCATTGTTAGGTAGTACTGTTATTGTTTTCATTTCTACCCTATTTTAATAGGTTAATCTCTTCTAAATATATCCCTGGTATATACCTTCTCCTTGACATCGTCCAGACATGCGTCATAGCGGTTAGCGATGATTGCATGGCTTTCCGTCTTGAAGGCATCCAGATTGTTAACGACCTTGCTGCCGAAAAAAGTGCTGCCGTCTTCAAGTGTCGGCTCGTAGATGATGACCTCTGCTCCCTTTGCCTTGATGCGTTTCATGATTCCCTGAATAGCAGACTGGCGGAAGTTATCGGAATTGGATTTCATCGTCAGACGATAGACGCCTATCACACAGTTGTGCTCTTTGGCGGTGTCAAAGCTGTTGTCGGCTGCATAGCTATAATAACCAGCTCGCTTCAATACGGCATCTGCAATATAGTCCTTGCGAGTGCGGTTCGATTCAACGATTGCCTCGATAAGGTTTTCCGGCACATCTGCATAGTTTGCCAAAAGCTGTTTGGTATCTTTTGGCAAACAATAACCACCATAGCCGAAGCTTGGGTTATTGTAATGAGTACCAATTCGTGGATCAAGACCTACACCTTCTATGATAGCTTTGGTATCAAGACCTTTGACCTCAGCGTATGTGTCAAGCTCATTGAAATAGCTTACGCGAAGGGCAAGATAGGTATTGGCGAAGAGTTTCACAGCCTCTGCTTCCTTCATGCCCATGAAAAGAGTGTCAATATTCTCCTTGATGGCTCCTTCCTGCAAGAGAGCTGCAAAGGTTTTGGCAGCTTCTTTCAACATCGCAACATCGGTAACGGCATTGATAGCTTTGTTTTCTTCTGCAAACTCAGGACGCTCGATAATCTTAGGATAGCCTACTATTATGCGGCTTGGATAAAGGTTATCGTACAACGCCTTGCTCTCGCGAAGGAACTCGGGAGAGAACAGAAGATTGAACTTCTTCGCTCCCTTTTGCGCATACTTCAAATAGAGGCTGCGAGTATAACCCACAGGGATGGTACTCTTAATAACCATCACGGCGTCTGGATTCACCTCCAACACCAGGTCAATTACTTCTTCGACATGGGTTGTATCGAAATAATTCTTTACGGGGTCGTAGTTGGTTGGTGCTGCGATCACCACGAAGTCGGCATCCTTATAAGCCGCCTTGCCATCAAGAGTAGCAGTAAGGTTGAGCTCCTTCTCTGCCAAATATTTCTCTATATAATCGTCCTGTATCCGCGAGATACGATTGTTAAGTTTCTCCACCTTTTCAGGGATTACATCTACTGCTGTAACATGATGGTGCTGAGACAGCAATGTTGCTATACTCAAACCGACGTAGCCAGTTCCGGCTACGGCTATTTTTATATCGTTGAAATTATTCATTGCTATTTTTATTTGAAGCTATTCGCTTATTTGTATCTGAAGTTTGGGGGTGAGATAGTTTATTCTAATCCTAATTTGTGGAAGAAAATTTTATTGCGCATTGTCGCATCATCAATCACTTTTTTAAATGACATGATTTCCACATAAGCATTATATTTTGGTATGTAACCAAAATAACCTTCATCATCAGGACTAACTGATAAGTTTGATAAATCAGCAAAATCCCTAATTTTGTCAACAATATCACATACTATATAAATATATACGGGAGTATTATCCTTATTTACTTTGACTTTCTCTATACCATCAGGCATTTCGTACTTTCCATCCAATATTTTCTTTAAATATCTGAGAGCTTGCTGAATAGGATTTTCGTCATCAGGAAAATTTGTTCTCTTCGGTCTTTTAAATTCAACAATAGTAATGGGAGAAGTTATATTATTTTCTCCATTTCTAAAGAACATTTGCTTATTATAGAAAGATTGTTCATTATGAAAAATGGCAATGTCCGGTTCTTCATGGTCTTTAGAAGATATTACTTTGTCGGAAGCTATATACTTGCTAAAAACTAACCTTTCATCTAAAAGCCACAAATTATGATCTTCATAACCCACTTCCCTATCGTTTTTTATCATTGGGAAGAATAGATTGTGTAGTTCACTCTCCAAATGAGCTTTGCCAGATTCGGTTCGTCTTCGTAACTCATTATACAAATCTATAACCTTTTTTCTGTTACAAACGTAATGTGCTAAATCATTTTTTCCCTCTTCCGTTACTTTGGTAAATAGTTCAGTAACTTGTTTTTCAAAAGATTCATTATCCGAGTCTTTTTGAGATTCGAGTAATTCGTTTATCTCTATTCGAGTATTTTGCTCATTCTCAAATTTGATTTGCTGAAATTTTAATTCAAGATCCAAATCTCTTATTCCCATAGGAAGATTTTCTAAATCTAAATATTTCAACAAACCCTTGTTCCAAGGAGCGCACTTCGTGACATAATCGAGAACCTTTTGTTTCTTCACCTGAAATTTTTCTTGAATGTAATCCTTGAAGAATTTCTTCGTTATAAGACTAGCTTCTCTTTCGATTCGTTCAACGGATATGTCGGCAAAAATGTCTTCTTCATTATGGGCTAATGAGAAATCACCTCTTTCTGTATCAACATGGTCATCCAAATATTTTCCAATTACATAGGAACGGATAGCATAATTTCTCTGTTTCCCATTTTCTATATCAATCAAAGTATCTTTAAATTCAGGAACATAATTGTGTAGGGGGCTATTTGTAACCTCTCGGCGGTGTGCTGTTAAAATCACTTTATTTGCCAAAGAGGAGAAATAGACTTTATACGATTTTACAGTAAATCGATGCTTTGTATGCCTTTTATCTTGTAATACGAAAGATTCTTCTTGAACAAACTGGATTGTATCATTCTTGCTTACAAAATCATTTAAGACAATAGGATTAGTTCCATCACTCTCTTTCAATGTTATAATAGGCATGCCTTCTGTATTATCCACAAAAAACACCAAAAGGCGTTCCACAAGTTTTCTTGCTATAACATTTAACCCATTGTCGGCATTATAACCTTTCACTGCGGATTTCAAATGAAGTATTGTCTTGCAAGCAACAATCTCTTCTTGACACAATTCATTTGTCTCATTCTCGATAATTTCTTCATTGTGCCCAAAGTCAAAAGTTCTATGCCAATACTTATTTTCAAAACAATAATAACTGTCAATAGACACTTTTTTAAAATACTTGAGATACATAAATCTTCCAAAACCTTTTCCACCAGATTCGTATTTATGTCCTGATAGATAGGTATCGAAAGAGTCTCGATTTGCGTTAGTAAAGCCAACTCCATTGTCTATGACATCAAAGCCAATGATAGAACCACAAACAGAATCCTCTTTATCATTAAAGCTTTTCTGACCATCTCTGATAGCTATAATATCAATAGAACCGTTAGGACGCTTGCCTATAGAGTCTATAGAATTACATACAGCCTCAATTATTGGGGTCAAATATGTTGTTTGGGCTTTAATGCCTTTCACTATTCCAGAAATATTTAGCTTGCTCATAGTATTTGTTTAATTATTGTCCCGTTAAAGTAGACTAATCGCTCTTTGAATTAATTGAAATACAGTCTTTTGAAAGAGATTTCAAATATGCGACGATTTGACTTTTTAACTTAGCAGTATCATTAAAAAGACTGCTATGTTCAAAGTCTACATCACTAATATCAAAGAACTTTATCATCCTTTTTAAGTAGCTATTTGAATAATATTTAACTGATCCCGAGTTTAACAGAATACTGATATTATTCCGATCTATTGATCCTCATTTCTTTCGCCATATATTCTAAAAGATCAGCAAGTTTTGCGGCGTCATCAATCTGCTGGCAGAGCCTGCTTGCCTCCGGCTCAAGAAACCTCTGCCGTATATCAGTCTTTAGAAGAAGTTTTACCACTTCCTTGTCAAATGCTTTATACAAGTCATTATATAGTTCGTTACTCATCTTTATAAATTTTAAATTCTATATGACATGGTAGTATACGACGACACCGCCATCATAAAGAGCGTTCGGAAGTAAAAAAGCGAGGTATTCTTCGTTATTCGTTTGTTGTCATCTGATTGAAGTGACATAATAAGAACTAATACAACATATCTGCCTCAAAAGAATAAGACCCACATAAGCAAATAAAATAAATACCATTGTTCGTTATCTTAAATTAGCTACCAAATTTGGCAATTCATTATGATCGGTATACCAGATAACTCTAAGACCAAGCTCCAGAAATATTTCTTTATGGATTCTCATCGCCTCATTGTTCTTTTTATCTGCATTCTTAACATTCTTGAAATTTGTAATATGAGGCAAAAAGACAAAATGCCTTGCCTCATTCTCACTATCACGAATAGCGATATCAAGTAATCGGCGCAAGTTTGGATCTGTCATTGACAAACCTATAAATATGCAGGTTGTTCTGCTAAGAGCATGAATCTGCTCTACATTAGACCAATTGTAAGAATTGGCATAAACTCTATGATATTCCTCTTCACTCAATATTGGCACAGACTTAATTATCTGAGAATTATTATAAGGGATAAAGCCATGAACATGATAAATAGGGAAAGCTTGCTGAGGCTGATTCATGCCAAATATAGGATAATTATTTATACCAGCTCCTTTCAAAGCTCTTTCCATAACATCATCAAAATTATATGTGATGATACTTTTTGCAAACTGTCTTTTGGCTAAAATCAGATTGCAAATTTCAGTTATCAGAGGAGAAGAATAAGATGCATTACCTGCATAAAGGGCATCGTGCACCGCATTATAGTAATCATCTCCGTCTGATTTAGTATCCATCATCATTCTTATAAAACGACCTAATACAATGGACGAGTCATAGCAGGCTTGCTGAAGTTGGTCAATATCAGTCTTGTCCAACTGTTTTTGCTTACTTTTGTCCACCAAGCCCTCTAACAGTTTCCACCATGATGGCAAATTTGCAGACATACTAACACCTGCTCCAAAGAAAAAAGAAAAGTCTTTATCTTGGAGACTTGCCTTTGCTATTTCCAAAGTTTTATCTCGGTCTTTAATCCAATCATATTCATCTGCATTAAATTCCTTTTTGGGGTTTACTGTATTAATTTGCAAACCAAGGAATTGAGATAGGGACAAGACATAGAACCCCTTTTCCTTTAATTTTCCAAGATGGTATTTTAAAATAGAAGGTAGTTTTTCCTCTACATAAACCAGAAAAAAAGAAGAAACTTCCTTTTGAGGAGCAAGCTCCTCCGTAAACAGGGTGACATATCGCTGAATCGTATCAAAGAGTAAACGTCCCTTAACCTCTATAGCTACAGGTTCTCCTATCTCATACTTTACATAACCTTTTTCTAATGGCAATTTGGCATTTTTCAAGCCTTCTGGAAGATAAAAGTCATATATATAATTTGTGCATTGAGATTTTTCCTCTACATTAAAAGGAATCTGATGCTCATCAAGAAACTTTCTTATAGCATACATCACCTCACTTTCATTCCTATAATTCATCATTTTCATTGTTTAAATTCTCCAAATAAAACCACTCTTTGCTAATAATACAATTGTCGCTATTAGGAGCTGGATTGGCTTTTGTCACTTTCACCATCAAAGGCATTGGAACACAATTACCAAAGATTAAAGCCTCTCCAGGAATAGCCTGTTTAATCTTCGTAATATAATCGTCAGAGAAATAAGGCAAGACAGAGTAGATATATTTCATATCCACTTCATTCTGTATGCGGTGAACAATGTAGTTGCCACACTGAGACAGAACTGTTTGTGAAAGTTCAGATGGACGCTGTGAGGATATTATCAAATAAAGTGAGTATTTGCGACCTTCTCGTGCTATCTTCTCGAATATATTCTCACGCATAATGTAATTGGCATCCTTACGGATATAACGATGTGCCTCATCGAGTATCAAATGTATCGGACGTTCACGACGGTCATGTTCCAATTTTTGCTTTCGATAGTCGAATATCATGCGAGACAACACACTTGTCAATAACTCTAATACGTCCGTTCCTACTTCACTTAGGTCGATAGTAATGAGTTGCTTTGTACGTTCTTGTGAATCTGATATTCCAAATACTTTATCAAGATAATCGTTGGAGCTTTGATAAATATCCTTTTGTTCTCGCATGAACTTACAATCTTGGTTGTCCAAGAAATAGTCTAAACGGCTTAGCAACGTGGAAATAAAATCGCGAATATGTAGATTGCCTCTTGCTTCTTCCTCCATAAGCACAATCTCAGTTGCAATTTTGAGAAATTTATAATCAAAATATTGCCCTGTTTTCAACTTCTCTTCATTGACAACAATGGCCTTTTCTTCATCTATTTGCTTGAAGCTATGTCTATTCTCCTCATCATATAAGGCTATTTCCATATTGCTGTCAAGCTTTGCATACTGCACATTTTCACCATCGCTAATGAAATCGTGAAGTGCATTAGCCAAGGCGTCATTGTTGTTACCATAAGAAACATAACAGAGTTTGCTACAGATATCCAGATAATTTTTCAGATCCTTGAATACCTCAGAATCTGCATTTAGCATTATCTGTGTACAGGTTTCTTGCATTTTTGCAATAGCACCCTTTGCTGCGGTCATCTTGGAAGTATCACTTTCAATTCTTGTAACAATGATGTGCAACATTTGGTATAGTTTCCATTTTACGTAGTTCGCAAATCGCTCTGCATCATCTTCACGATTAAAAATCTTATAAAACTTAAAACACTCTTGCAAGACCTTGTCCCAAAATGGTTTTTGCGTTCTTTCTGAGGCCATCAAGAATGACAACCATTCGTCAAGGTTCATCAAATAGTAAGGAAGATACAATGGTGTTATGCCATTTTCAATATTACCTTCGAGATTTGGTTTATAGCAAACCTTGTCTATATTTGTAGAAAGACCACTGTTTTCACCAAAAGCAATGGGATATTCGCCATTGGCATCAAATATTATTGTCTTGGCTCCATTGGCATTATTTTCGGTCTTTCGATAAACCTCATGCAAAATATGGGCAATGGTGTTTGATTTTCCACTTCCACTATTACCTAACACAGCCGTATGGATATTGAACAGTTTGTTGATGTCAAGGTTGATGTTGTAGTTAGTCAAACTTTTACTTTGCCCGATATTTATGCTGGTATGAATGCCATTCTGTGACTTTACTTCAGCAAGAGAAAGGACATTGTCCAAATCATCATAAGTAACAATTTCAACATCACTATATAAAGATGGGAAAATACCGACTCCCATCTTGAAGTCCTTTCCAACTAACGTTCCTATTGGCTTGATGATGACTTCACGAGAACTATCAAGGTCGTAATTGGAATAAGAATTTTTCTCGGTATTTATCCAATCCGTAACTGCCGTTACTTCACAAAGGATGGAATCTCCTGAAGAATTGGCTGTTTTCAGATAGCTGCCTATATTACCAAAATAATATACCTTACCATCTATATTTACCGTAGAATTCCTTGTAGAATGAAATAGCCTCACTCTAAACTTGTCATATTCTACAGATATAATTTTCCCTATCTTCATTTTTTGCCCTTGGTTAAATTGTTCAATTGGTTGACGAAACGCACTAAGTTGTCTTCCTTCTTGAAAGCATCCAGATTCGGTAGGAGTTCATTCACAATATAATCGAAATGGTTTATTGTATGCTTAGAACCTTCAACCTCCTTTTCTTCATCATCTACATCCCAAACTTTGCCTGAAAAAGTAAATATCCTGTTATCTTCAACAAAAAAGATGGGTTTCTTTTCCCTGTCTTCTTCTTTTGGCTTGCTACTGAAAATCACTATATTGATTGTTGAATTCGTGGCAAGTGCTCTATAAATGATGTCATTTACATGACGATCATTAAAACCGTACCCTATAACAAACAACACAGAATGAGGTTCAAACAACTTGTTTTGAAATTCACGGAATAAGTCGACGTATGGTGCTCCTAAACTCTTATCCTGTTTGGTCGGTGTCGGATATATTAAACAAGCTTTATCTGAAGTCAAATCACTTGATGGAAATTCTTCTATCTCAAAATAATTGCCTGGTAGAGGAGTTGATTCACGCCAATTGATTGAACCATGTATTTTGTATAGGTATACCAAGTTTTCTATTGGTTCATACTTATCTATACTTGTATCCATTCGCTTTGACCATGTATAATTGAACAAAGCGGGATTGAAAAATTTACGTAAGCCACCACCAAAACCATTGATATAATGGATATTCAGAGAATCAAGAGCTGTCTCATTAAACAAATCATTGTTTGTTGTAAAAACTCGTATACGAGACAAATCCTTATTTCGCATTGCAAGCTTCTGATAAAAAGTAGTATAATATCCAAGAACTTTTGAACACTCCTTTTTCGTAAAATCAACATTAATACTATTAAAAATGTGATTCTCCACCTTTGTTATAAGTCTATCATAGAGTTCTTTAAAGGATTTTATTACATCTTCATCCTTAGCATATTCCTCCTGAATTCCATTATAATAGTTTCGGGCAGAATACATCACTTTAAGGATGTTCTCTAAATTTTCGCCCTCTTTTGCAACAATACTATTAAATTCCTTTTCTTCTTTTTTCTCTTCTTCACTGAATTTCAAATTCTTGTAAAGTTCAGACATTGTATCAATTGCTCCGCTACTGGTACCTGCACCAAAAAGAAAATTTACATTCTTTAAGTTGAAGAACTCACGGAGTTTTGTCTTAATCAACTCAACTTTTTTCTCTGTTGAATCAATATCGGGTTGTCCATCAAATAGACTGGTCAAACCTTGAGTTGCAATAATATTATCTTTTTTCATACTAATGAGTATTAAGCCCCAGTGTTTACTGTGGTTGAGAGACTTCCATAGAGTTGAAAAATTCGTTTTCTTGTTACTACTCTCCCATTAAAGTGGACAAATTGTTCTTTGAATTAACAGAAATACAGCCTTTGACAAGACTTTTCAAAAGTGCGACAATTTGTGAATCGTACATTTGCAATGATCTCGTTCATTATTATATTTTGCTTATTCGTATAATTTTTGACAGTCACGCAATCGTTGCTTGATTCCATGTAACGTCATATCAGTCCAATGCTCATAATTATTTTTCAACTCCTCTTTCTCTTCATTAGAAAAAGCTGAGTGTTCGATGTAATCTTTCATACATTCAACAGCAGCCTTCTTGAGAATATCAAGATTAAAACACTGAATCTTATCTGTAATAAGATGTTCAGTTATCTTGGCATAAAAATAACCTTCAAGGTATGCTGTGCATATATCTTTTACCTCTATCATTTTTATTAAAAATATTATCAGTACACATTAAAATCAGAATACTAATGAGTTGAAATCATAATATTACGGATATATTTCAAATTCCTTTCTATTTCCTCATTTGGACTGAACGTCTTATGTACAAACTCTTCAAACAATTTAAAGTTGCCAAAGATTAATTCTATGTCATGCTTTATCGTTTGAGCTTCATATTCTTCATCTGATGGATCGTCAGTCTTTATTATATATGGTTCAATAAACTCACGAAAAGTGAGTAGGTCTGCTTCAACACCTTCATATTGCCTAATCAGCTCCCTACACATGAGATTAGAAAAGTTGTCAATCAATCGCTCGCCATCATTATAATAACTTTCAATATATACACCTGACTTAAGAAAAGTATTAAACGGGCTGTTTTTCTTAGAAATTTCACATGGAGACGGCTTCTCTTTCTGCTGTTCTATATACTTAACCAGACACATTTCTGCAAGCCTATCAAGCTCAGATATTGTCAACAAATCTATAGGTATTTCTTCTGGATCGTCGTCCACCATAAATGGATGATAAAAAGTTGTTAATAGGGTATTTATCTTTTCTAAACACAAACCCTTACCAATAGAACTTTCAAACAAAGAAATTACCTCACTTCTTAATCCACACAAATTAACACCTGTTCTTATCCAGTATCTATCAGAAGATATTTGTAAGATACTATGTTCTGTCAAACATGGAAGAAACTCTAATAATGCACATATATAATTTCGTATTACCTTTTCGTTCCTATACCCATGCATGTGGTAGCTCATGAAATGATCACAGAGTGAATTGGTAAAAGCAGGTGTCTGCATCCAATGATTAATTCTATCTCGAACATCTTCTAATTCTTCCTCAATCATTACACTCTCGAATTCTGTAAAACCTATAACATTTTTAGGTAAACGATAGCAGAAGTAATTAGCATAGCTGAGCAGCGAGCGAATTTCTCTTGGTGTTCGTCCTGTCTCACTTTCTTTAGAAAATAGTGCCTTTAGTAACTTTTGCCAACAGGTATTCTCTTCACCTTCATAAACCAACAATTTTGATTTGGATAACGCTTTAGGGCGTTGTTTTAATAAAGTCATTGGCTTGTACATCAATTGGTGATGGACTTCTGGAAAAGCAAAGTGAAGAAGTTCTATCCCAAAGAAGTCACGAATTATAAAATTCTTTGTATGTGAGAATATCGCCTTTAGATTAAGAGCAAATATATTGGCAAAACGACGTGCCTGCCGAAAATTTGGTATGAAGTCGGTAAACGATACTCCTGCAGAATCACATAGTTGTACTATAGATTGTCTAACCTTCACCTCATTTTTCTTAACAAGAGGCTCGATACGAGAAACCTCTTCCATAAACACATCAAGCAATGTTTCATCCTCAAACCTCGGTAGTGAAACCTCTAAATGAAATATCTTTTGTAGATATTCTTCCGCACGTTTTATGTTTTTGGATTCATTAAGCACATTACAGATATAATTACGATCGTAAGCGACAACAAATACTACATTACGGAAATTTGCTGTGACACGGATGAGTCGTAACACCTCAAACAACTCGTCTCCTTCCAATCTATCTAGATCGTCAACAAAGATAGCAAACGGCTTTGACCCATCAGAAGAAATAGCCTTTTCTATTTTATCCTTTAGCGACTCTAGGCTCTCTTTCTCTTTAAATTTTGGGAATATCTTGGCAAGCAAAGTTATGGAAGGATGAATATCAACATCAAGGACTATATCACGATACTTTTGAATTGCATTACGCAATGACTCATCATCATCCTCTGTTTGTTTTCGCATTAAGGTAAAGAACTTAGAAACTATCTGTTCTTTATCTGTACATGTCCAAGGATTAAAGGATACAACACGATAATCTGCACCCATACTGTTTTGCATGGTCTTCAAAAAAGAGGTTTTGCCACTACCCCAATTTCCAGATATACCAATCGCCAGTGATTCACGCTTCAAACGCTCTCTTGGCATAAGTGCTAACAAATCATCAACATAATTATCCCAACCCGTATCTCTGTATTTAGCATAAATCTGATCCATACAATATCCTTTCATGTCATCTATGAAAGTATCTGTATTATCTTCAGAATGACATCGTCTTGCAATGGCTATTGTATCAGTTATAAGGATAATAATAAACGAAATAATCAACAGCGTATCATAACCAATATTAAAGAAGTAAGTTTTAGAAAACACCCAATAATTGTTGGTATAAAGATATGATATCGCAAAGAGGATACAGCAACTCCTAAATATACACCCTTTACTATGATATATTTTCTTACCGATTATTAAGAAGAAGCAACATAAAGTTAATGCCAACAGAATATTAAACAAACTACTATTAGTACATGCCTTTGATACATACGATAACAACTCTCCTACCCACATTGTACTGATGTAAGTATTCACATCATCTCTCAATGCATAGAAGGCAGAAAGTAAGAGAACAAAAGGGAGTGAATAATATAGTTTATTCATAAAAATGCTAAAAAGCTTTGATTGCTTGCATTCGTAGTTGAATGCCTACAGCGAGATGCGATTGGCCCTACACATACGGATACTTCTTTACCTCTAAACCAGTCTTGTCGTCTGGCTCAGGAACGTGGTGCCGTTGGGAGAAGCGGGGTTCTCGTTGGCGATAGAAGAAGAATCCGTACCATCCGGTTTCATAAATTCTTTTCTACTTTATGTCGTTGGCTGCAAACATACGTGATGGTTGCAATCGTCTAGTAGTTGAAAATGATATAGCGTTCATAAATATCATTCTTTATTGGAACGGTCTCTGCAAAAGAGAGCGTTAATACCGTTCAAGTTTGATGCGGTCTCTTGCGAAGAAAACCTTTTAGTAAGCGGCGGTATCTTGCAAAGAGACTTCTTAAGTCACAAAGGTAGTCATTTTATTTGAATCGGACGGCGTTATTTCGTAGTTTTTTGAGTTTCAGAGTTTTTCGGAACGAATAAGCGCACTTAGACCTATCAGAATCCAAGTGCAAATAGCTGCCAAAGACAGATGTACTCAGACACGTCAAATAGAAGAATGAGCTACACAATATCTGAGTCCATGAACAGATAGCCGTAGGTGGTCAGCAGTTCCTGCTGTTCGGTCTGGTATCTGTTGCGTGTTTCTTCCGTCGGCTCGCTATCAATGAGGCGTTGCATCTCCTGAAGGACTTGTGTGCCAGCCTGCATGATTGGGGAGAGATGGCGCTGGAGCTTTTCGAAGGAGGGGGCGTAGTAGTAGCCAATCTCCTTGATGATGAAGCTGAGGATGAGCCATGCCTCGGCGGGGAGCATCCGGTATTGCGAAAGCTCCGTCAGTACATAATTGCGCAGATAGTCGATGTTCTCGGCTTGTGGGGCGACGTCCTTTGTGGTCTTTACGGGATGAAAAAAGCGGTCGATAAGTGCCTCGCGCTCATGGAGGTTACGCTCGTAGAACGGTGAGCCGTCGAGGGCTGCACTGCCAGTCTGATCGACCTCCTCAAAGTGCTCAGCATGCACACCGGCGATAGCCACACTCATGCCACCGACATCCATGATAAGACGACGGTCGCGGTCGATGCGAATGACGTAACCTTCGAGTCCTGCCAGGTCGCCAGAGGTGATGCGGAGGAGGATGCGGTTGCGAGCATAATAATGGAAAGGCTTAAGAAGAAAACGGATACGATCGGGCTCCGTTTCGTTGATGCGCATGAAGGGTCGCATCTGCGAATCGGGTATCACAGCCGCCTTGCCCGTACTGCAGTTCTTGCAGAGATAGGTATGTGGAAAATTCCAGTTTAGATATTCTTGTAGTTCTTTTGGATTGCCTTGCAAAAAGACGAGTCCGCTGACGGTCTGCAGTTCCTGACGCTGCACGCCATGCTTCGCTCGCTTCTTGTAATAGCGCACGGTCTTATGCACAAAGTGGGGTACGTTGTCGGCGTTCAGTCTTGCTTCCACCTTCCTCACTTTGCTATGATGCACAAAGACATACGACCAAGATAAAGAATTAGTACCATCCGGTTTCATAAATTCCTGTCTATTCGTTTATATGCAAAGATAGTGCAAACCGAGCGCAATAAAGCTTGCTTTAATTGCCGAGGTGCAGCCTATCTTCTACAAAGATAGACAAAACTTTTTATTTCCGCAAACTTCAACCTCCTTTTTACTTTTTTACTCTTTTACTTTTTA
>ENA-ORSL01002287-ORSL01002287.1-human-gut-metagenome-genome-assembly--contig:-NODE-2287-length-14120-cov-3.239957_pt1 | contig 14120 bp, 11 predicted proteins | sample MGYA00242190_ERZ509157 | MGnify/ENA primary metagenome ERZ509157 (study PRJEB26280, sample SAMEA2338664) | human gut metagenome | biome: human gut; feature: human-associated habitat; material: faeces...
TCCTGAAAGACGATATTTCTGTAAAAAATACAATCTTCATCGTCCTGTAAGACGATATTCCTGTAAAAAATACAATCTTCATCGTCCTGTAAGACGATATTCCTGTAAAATCTTCTTATAGTCCTTGTAAAACAATCACTCTGTAGTTTCACGATCCAACCAACTATTCCTCCTCAAAAACCAAAAATCACTTTACCGCCTTCCGGCAGTAAAGTGATTTTTTCTTCCGACATTACTTTACAGTCTTTCAAAATGATATTACGAACGTATCTTCAACCCCAACCGATATTCAAGCGCTTTGAGTATCTTGGCGATAAATTTGTCAGCATCTTCAGGCATCAGTTCTTTGTCCTCCGGTGTGAAGGTCAGGGCAAACGCCATGCTCTTGCAACCTGACGGAACCTGACCGCCGCGGTAAATGTCAAACAGGCGGACCTCGCTGACCAACTTGCAGCTTGAACGAATCACCGCCTCGATTTCGCCGCAACTCATATCCTCCGGAGCTATGAGTGCCAAGTCACGGTGAATATTGCGATACGGTGACACCGGTGTGTAAACCATGCGCGACGCGAATGCGGCAAGCAGCGCGTCATAGTCCAGCTCACAGATATACGCACTGCGGGCTATCTCATTTTCGTCGCAGATCTCGTATGACAGCTGGCCGAGATAACCTATCTGATGACCGCCGCAAATAACAGCCGCTGTGGCGCCGGGGTGAGTGAAGGCAAGTGTTGTCCGCTTGTAGTCCAGCTTTATACCGAACCTCACTGCCAGTGTCTGCAGCACGCCCTTGGCGGTGAAAAAGCTCTCTCCCTCACCGAAAAGACCGAAGCACAGTCTGCGGCACTCGCGGGGCAGAACGGTTGCGTCATCCTCGGGAATGAAGATATTGGCTATTTCGTAAACACGGACATTGTCATTACCGCGCTTGGCGTTGTGGGATAAAATATTAACAATGGACGGAGCCAGTGTTGTGCGCATGATGGCGTATTTTTCACTCAGCGGATTGGACACGCGGACTGCACGGCGTTCGGGTGCGTCATCGGTAAAGTGTAGCATATCAAGCTCGGCGGTGGAATAGAACGAATAGCTCATTGTCTCGCAGAAGCCCTGTGCCTTCATGCACAGCTTGACATTCGACGTATTGAGCTGATCGCGGTTGACTCCGCCGGCGGTGATGGCCGCGTTGACCATAAACCGCGGCACAATGTGCTGATAACCGTACATTTTGATGACATCCTCGGCAAGGTCGGCGGCAGTTCCCTCAATATCCTCGCGGTAGGCCGGCGGCGTGGCGATCAGTCGGTCACCGTTGACCTCCACTGCATAGTTCATGCGACGCAGAATTGCTGTTATGGTATCGTGAGGTACCTCAATGCCAAGCACGTCGTTGACGGCGCGGAAGGTGGTGTCGATTGGCGTCTGACGACGGTCTGGATCAGCGCAAACGTCGCACTCAAGCGTAGTTACAACGCCGCAGTCAAGCTCCTCGATCAGATGCAATGCCCGCTTCATGGCGAGGCCGGTGGTGTACTCATCGACGCCCTTTTCAAAACGGCGGGACGAGTCAGACGACTGGCCGAGCGACCGTGATGTTTTACGAATATTGCCGCGCTGGAACTTGGCAGCCTCGAACAGCACCGAATGTGTGCTGTCGGTTATCTCGCTGTTGAGTCCGCCCATGATACCGGCCAGTGCTACCGGGCGGTCAGCGTCGCAAATGACAAGATTTTCGGGACACAGCGTGAATTCGCGCTCATCCAGCGTGACGATCTTCTCGCCCTGTTCTGCACGGCGTACTATTATCTGATGTCCGCCGACATGATCAAGGTCGAATGCGTGCATTGGCTGTCCCATTTCCACCAGCACGTAGTTTGTGATATCGACAATGGTGTTTATGGCGTTAATACCGCACATTTTAAGGCGGCGGCGGATGTATTCGGGTGATTTGCCTACCTTGATGTCCGAAACATAGTGCCCGATATATCTTGGGCACAGGTCGGGGGCATCGACGCGTACGCCAATATGCTCACTGTCGCACGCGACGGCATGATAGGTGAGATCCGGTTCATGTAACGGACGATCAAGCAGTGCGGCAAGCTCTCGGGCCACGCCGTAAACATGCTGACAATGCGGCAGGTTGGCAGTTACCGATATATCCCACACCTGGTCATCGAGTCCGAGTAGAGCTTTGACGTCGGTCCCGGGCACGCTGTCTCCGGGCAGCATCATAATGCCGTCAACCGAAGCGCCCTCGTACCAGTCGTCGTCTATGCCGAGCTCCTCGCCCGAGCACAGCATGCCGTTTGACGCGATTCCTCTCAGCTTGCCGTTTTTAATGACGGCGACCTCATGCGGACGGCTGTCGTCGCCCTTGCGGCGACCGTAAACATGCGCACCGTCCAGCGCGGCGGGAACATGGTCGCCCGCGTGTACGTTCTGCGCACCGGTAACTATCTGAATGTCGTGACCGTGCTCGCCGCAGTCCACGATGCAGACAAACATGTGGTCGGAGTCGGGGTGGCGCTCAATGCTTTTGACTACGCCGACATAAACGCCCGAAATATCGGGGGCAACGTCCAGCTTTTCCTCAACCTCAAGGCCGCAGGAAAACAGGCCGTCCTCAATGGTTTTCAGTTCTATTCCATTCAGCTCCACAAGCTCACGGAGCCAGCTTAACGGTAAATACATGGCTATGTCCTCCTGTCAATGAAATTGTGAAAGGATACGGACGTCACCGTCGTAGAACAGGTGGATATTATTGAGTCCGTATTTCAGCATGGCGATACGCTCGATGCCGGCGCCGAAGGCGAGGCCTGTCCACTCATCGGGGTCAAGCCCGCAGTTTTCAATGACACGGCGGTTGACAACACCGCCGCCCAGTATTTCTATCCAGCCTGTGCCCTTGCAAAGCCGGCAGCCCTTTCCGCCGCACTCAAAGCAACTGACGTCCACCTCAACCGACGGCTCGGTGAAGGGGAAATAGGACGGGCGGAACCGCGTACGTGTATCGGACGAGAACATTGCCTTGGCCAGCGTGTCGAGAAGGCCGTGCAGGTCGCACAGCGAAAGCCCACGGTCAATGACAAGTCCCTCCATCTGGTGGAACATAGGCGCATGTGTTGCGTCATCATCGCAGCGGAACACACGGCCGGGGCATATGACCTTGAAGGGCGGCTGAGTGGTCTCCATCATGTGTATCTGGCAGGGAGAGGTGTGTGTGCGGAGCAGTATATCGTCGGTAATGTAGAAGGTATCCTGCTTGTCACGGGCGGGGTGATCCTTGGGCTGATTCAGTGCGGTGAAGTTATGGTAGTCGTCCTCGATCTCACGGCCCTCGTAGACGGTAAAGCCCATACCTGAGAATATACGTGTAAGCTCGTCGCGCACAAGCGTGACAGGGTGCAGTGAGCCTTGAGGCGCAGCGACGGCGGGCATGGTTATATCTACTGTTTCACGTGCGTAGCGCTCCTGGCGCTCACGCGCGGCCAGTTCTTCCTCGCGGTGCTGAATAATATCGGATGCCCAGTTTTTGAATTCGTTGATATATTTGCCGGCCTCGGGCCGTTCTTCTTTCGGCAACGCTCCCAGCTGCTTCATTAGTGCCGGGATCTCTCCTGTACGGCCGAGAAATGCCGAGCGTATCTCGCGCAATGCCGCGGTGGATCCGGCACTCTCAAGACTTGTTTCGATGCGTTCACGCAACGCTTGAATTTTTTCCTTCATAATGACCCCCGTAAAAAAAGCGTCTTATAATAATATATTATGTTATCACAATCCCACATTTTTGTCAAGAGCGCCGTGATTGGTTATTGACAAAATCCGCATGATATGATATATTGAACTCACAAAATTCGTTTTTCCGACAGGTAGGGTATATGAACGACACAATAACTCCCGCTCCTCCCGCAGAGGAGGAGGTAACCGCCGATGCACTGCTGTGCAATGCGCTTGATATTGGCGAAGGTATATTGCGCTGCGGCGGTGAGATCCGGCGCGTAGAGGACACCATCAACCGCATATGCTACGCTTTCGGTGCGGTACATGTTGAGGCGTTTACCATAACTTCGCTTATGATAGCTTCCGTACGCATGCCTGACGGCTCGTATTCAAGTCAGGTGCGCCGTATAATGCAGTCCTCAAACGACTTACATAAGCTGGATATGTACAACCGTATCTCGCGTCAGATGTGTGCCCATGAGATAACGCTTGAAGAGGCCCAGCGGCTGATCCGTGAGGTCAAACATTCAAAGCCGTATCCCGGCTGGGTGTCCTACATAGCTGCAGTGTTCGGCTCGGGCGGCTTTGCCTTGTTTTTTGGCGGAAACTTCGCGGATGCAATAGCGGCTGCCATTATCGGAGTGATTATCATATTGCTTGAGCAGCACCGTCCCGAGTTTGTCAATAATATGGCGCAGTCGATCATCAGCTCGTTTGCAGGTGGTGTACTTGCCATTGTTTTCGTGCGGCTTGGACTTGGCTGTAATGTTGACAAGGTTATGATAGGTACCATAATGCTGCTGATTCCCGGCATGACTATCGGCACTTCCATACGTGACATGCTGTGCGGAGATCTTATAACGGGCTTTTTCCGGTTGCTGCAGTCGTTGCTGCTGGCTACCATAATTGCGCTTGGCTACGGTGCCGCTATTCTTCTTATGGGGAGGATATTGCCGTGAAGGAGTTTGCCATAGGCGTACTTTATGCGCTTGTTGCCACGTTCGGCTTTGCTCTTGTGTTTCAGGTTGACCTGCGCCATCTGCCGTGGGCAGCTCTCGGCGGCGCCGTTGAGTGGGCTACATATCTTGTTGCATTTCATTTTTGGAATGACGTGTTTCTTGCCACTCTGATTGCATCTGCCGTTGCCACGTTTTATTCCGAAACGTGTGCCTCTCTGCGCCGTACTCCCGCAACGGTGTTCTTATTGCCAAGCCTTATTCCGCTGGTACCCGGCGGCAGTCTGTACTATACCATGAGCTATCTGATCTCTTCTGATTACAGTCAGGCCTACAATTACGGTATGTCTACGGTATATGTTGTGCTTGGTATTGCCGGCGGTGTTGTGACTGCGTCGCTTATTGTGTACGCCATACGGAGTGTTAAGGCAAAGAAAATTAAATGATGTTTGCCTTCTGTCAGGTGTAAAAAATCACTTTACTGTTCAAGAACAGTAAAGTGATTTTTTCTTGGTTACCAGGTGAAGATCCGGCCTTTGAGCGGTCGGGCGGCTGAATTACCTGTTTATTACCGTTCCGATGAACAGCGGCAGACCGGTTGAGTTGTCGACCACGGCGTAAACAAAAGGACGGTCAAGCGCAATGATTTTGGGTTCTTCGACCTTCTCGGCTGATGTACTATTCGTACTCCACGATATCGCCGCGGCCTTCGTGCCGTTGCGATCCACCTCGATCTTTACCTTCTGACACATACTGCCGCAATACAGCTCGGCGTCTGTAATTCTTGAGAAATCTGCGTTGGCTCCGAACATGTCGGTGATACCGAGACTGCGCAACAGTTGTGTAAGGTCGATACTGTCCTCACACTCAAATTCCGGGATACTGACCTCGACCCGGCTTGTGTCGCGCGAATCCCACAGCGCCCGCCATGCGTCGCCGTCAAGCGAGGCGATGTAGCTGTAGATGTCGGTATCCTTGTCGGGCAGAATTCCTACAAAGCTGTATTTTCCGCCGCGGTAGTTGCGTGCAAAGGCCTGCGCACCGTCTGATGACATGTATACGTTTTCTTCCGAGCACATCATTTTTACGTCTGTTGTACTGCCGTTATAGCAGTTGAATCTGCCGTCGCGGATATCGTCTTTTTCGTATGGCATCTGCCATTTTGCCTCAAACAGCAGTGTGTTGATCAGATACATAACGGCATTGTCCGGGATTTGGTCGATTATGCTGTCTATAAGTCCGTTGGTATTGTTTTTTACCCAGCTGTTGATGTCGCGTACGGTGGAGCTGTCAAAATCGGCCGAGTATATCTGTGCACCGTACCAATCGGCGTTGGCCTGAAGAAACGACTCCTTGACATTTTTCGCAAAGCTGCTCCGGATCCATGCCGAGTTGGCGATTTCCAGAGTAATGTCGGTTTTGTCGAGCGATGAGGAGTAGAGCAAGAGGCAGCGGTTGAGCTGATCGATGCTCATTCCGAGCGCATGTTCAATCTGTGAGCGCGTGTTGCCGTCGGCACCGTTGGCTATCATGGCAAGGCACAGCACGGCCGAGAGGGGAGAGATCAGCTTGTTCTGTCCGTCATTAGTGACATTGTTGCGGAACATTGCCAGCGAGACGTCAGTCATACTTCCGGTTATTCCATCCATGCTCTCCGATAGCGCCGGATCATCAACGGTTTTACGCGTATATCCCGCCGAAAGCTCGGTCGCGCGGACTCTGAGCGTTATAGCCGAGCATGAAGCAAGTGTGGCCACGATCAGCACAAGCGCAGTGAGGGACAACAGTATTTTGTTTTTTTTCATTATATCGGCTCCTTTTTTATTTTTTGACGCAGTATTTTGGCTCCGTTCACCAATACAGTCGTCAAATTAACGGAATAGTTTCGGAAAGTATAAAAGATCCGCCGCAAAATTTTAATTGCAGCGGATCCTTTATGTGTTTTTATCAGTCTATGCTCTTATCAATATTGAAACGCGTGATCTTGCGCGAGGTGTTCTTGATGAATTCGGTCTTGCGTATTTTCACAAGCCCGACGGCTTTGTATGGAGCCATATTCTGATTGGCTTCGCGCACTTTTGTGTCAAAATAGGCTTTGATCTCTTGGTCTCCAGAAATTCCGCGGCCTTCGAGTGCCTCGTAGTCGGGATATATTTCGGCGACAATTACCTCTCGGTGGCTGTCGGAACGGCTTTCGCCCTCATAAACGACCACTTCATTGATGCCGTATATACGTGACAGCTCGGTTTCGATCTCTTCGGGGTATACGTTCTTGCCGTTGGACAGTATAATGAGGTTTTTAATGCGTCCGGTGATATAGACCCAACCGTCCTCGTCAATGCGTCCGCAATCGCCGGTGCGGAAATAGCCTTCTTCGTCAAAGGCGGCGGCGGTTGCTTCTTCGTCGCGGAAGTAACCCAGCATTACGTTGGGACCCTTGACGCAGATCTCGCCCTCACCGTTTTCGTCGGGATCCTTGATCTTGACCTGCTCGCCGATTATAGGTGTTCCCACACTGCCGCTCTTCTGATAACGGTTGCGGTTGCAGGTGATAAGCGGTGCACATTCGGTGATACCGTAGCCGTTGAGTATAGTGATGCCGATAGCGTCGAATGTGTCGATGATATCCTGATTGAGTGCCGCGCCGCCGCAGATTATCATTTGCAGCTTGCCGCCAAAGGCGGATGTGACGCTCTTGAACAGTGTTTTGCGCATATCGATGCCCATTTTGCGCATATTGTTGCTGACTTTCATGAGCTTGCGCAGTGCTTCAGCCTTGCCCTGCTTTTCGGCAGCTGCCCAGATGCGCTTGTAGAATGTTTCAACAAACAGCGGAACCAGCACAAGGTGAGTAGGCTGCTGCTCTTTAAGCTCGTTGAGAATGTATTTAATACCGCTTGAAATGTAGATTTCAGAGCCTTGCGCGAAGTGGCCGACAAAGTTGACGGTAGAGCCGAAGGTGTGGTGCGGTGGAAGCACGTTGAGAGTTTTGGGCGTGATGTCGAACAGGTACATGCCCTGTGTCATGTCGGACACGATGTTAGTGGTGGACAGCATGACACCCTTGCCCTTGCCGGTCGTGCCCGAGGTAAAGACGATAGATGCCATACGGTCGGGATCGATTTCGTAGTCGTAATACGAGTTGTCACCGGATGCGAAAAGGGAGGCGCCTTCGGCTTCCAGTTCACGAACAGAGGTGTCCTCACCTTCATCGCCGGTGAGGCGGAAGTAAGAGGTAACGGTACCCATTTCGCCTTTGACCGACGCGATCTTATCGTGTATCGCGTTGCTGTAACACACCGCGGTGCATTCTGCTCGGTTGACGATCCCGGCAATGTCGGCGGCGGGGTAATCCTTGTCGATCGGGACTGTGACGGCACCGATAGACATTAGCGCGAAATAGGTGCATATCCACTCAAACGAGCTTTCACCGATGATCGCCACCTGCTTCTCACGTAGACCGCGGGCGATGAAGGCGGTGCCGAGATTGCGGATAAAATCTCTTGCCTCGGAGTATGTTACGTGAACGACCTCGGTGTCACGGGGATTTTTCTTGTAGGAGATCGCATATCTGTCCGGATACTTGGCGGCCACGTTTTCTGTCATGACACGGAAGTCTCTGAATACCGTCGTTTGGTAAAGCGGGTAGTTGGGGGTTTTGAAATTTTTCATCGTTTTCTCCGTGCCCGTAGTTATTACGGACTGTTGATTTATTATTATTTTATTATTATTCCGCGCTTCGGGCGGCTGAGTAATGGCTATTTTTGCATAACGGATATATTTTAATATTTTTTTCGGTAAAAATCAAGAGTTTTATAATCCTGCAAGGTATATGCTTTTGAATGTCATCTCTACTTCTGGTAGAATACGAGTATACCGATAATAGAATTTACGGTTAAATGTGATTTTTGTTCAAAAAGCTATTGCATCATACGCCATTTTATGGTATTATATAGCATAACATCGTAGGATATACCATACAAATATAAACTGAAAATAAACAAAGGGCAAAAATATGAAAGATGACGCACAGATAATTATTTTTGACCAATGGGGGCGGGTATCTGCCTCATTGCCGGGGTCCGGCAGGGCTGAGCGTCTTTCGGATATATGTCAGGGGGCGGAGTGTATAGCACGTGTTGCGCGTGAAAAGCGGTTGTGCTATCCTCATCAGCCGCTGGTCCCGGAAGAAGTGCCGTGGTGCAGCATAATATTCCGTGAGTTTGAATGGTTTGGCGGCATGTATGTGCTGGTGTCAGACGAGCAGCGCCGTGAACGGTTGGCCGACCCTTGGCTTGAGGATAAGGTGCGTGTCGTGGAGCCGGGTAATGACTGTGAAATATGTGCCTGCCGTGCGGTCAATACCGCTTTGCGCGTTTATCATATGATGCGTTCAGAAAATCCGGATGTATGCGGGCTGGCTGCAGCTGTTGCGGATGTGGTCGGAATTGAGCTGGAGTCAAATAACGGTAAACGTATAAGCACGGCAACATGCCGCACCACGCAGGATGGATGTCATACAGGCGGTGGGTGCTGCATGGGGCAGGACATATGCAGCGCAGACGAAAAGTGCTATATGGGGCATAGCGGCGCTTGCCTGAATGAATTGCGTGGTGCCGCAGTTGAAAACGGACCTACCGATGCTCCGCTGCTGACCGCTCAGCTGTTGCTTACCTTTATGTCACTGCGCCGCCAGAATTGCCGGCGGGCGGTAATTACACCGTTTGACGGTACAAACATGGTGAGGCTTGAATGTCCGGATCTCGGACCGGGTGCTGCCCGCAGTCCTGAGCTTATGATGTGCCGGCAGTTATCGGATAAATACAATGCGATTTATTCTGCGCGTCAGAGCTTTGACGGCAGATTGTATGTGAGACTCGGGGCAAGTATGCATAACAGCTCGACTCTTGGCATTAAATCCGGCATAAATCTCAGAGATTGATACTGTGTTAGCAATGCGCCGGTTATTTTTAAGGGCAGTATGTCGGTAAAAAATCAGCCGCGGTCAGCTGATGACCGCGGCTGTTGTGTCGTTCTGATTTTTTCTGTCCTGCGTCGCAAGGTCGTCCTCCATGTACTTACGCACCATGGACGATATGGCGCCGGTCCTCATTCCTGCGTATTCCTCGGGCTGAATTACCCGCACTATGTGCATATCCACATGCGTCGGGCGGAACGGGAAGTTGTGAGTTATGTTTTCGGTGCCGCTGACTGTCATGACCACAATGGGTGCATGGCTGTCACGGGCAATTTTGAACACACCGTCCTTGAATTCAAGCAGCTCGCCCGTCTTTGAGCGAGTGCCTTCGGGGGAAATTCCCACGCTGAGCCGGCCTGAACTGATATACTCTGTGGCAGTATTGAGCGTGGTGAGCGCATTTCGTGCATTTTCCCGGTCAATTGACAGATACCCGCACTTATGAATAAATGCACCTGCCAGCGGGATCTTGAAGTTGCCGGGCTTTGAAACAAACGCCAGCGGCGTGCGGCGGAAGCGTACCATGCAGATCATAGGATCAAACCGCGACAGATGATTGGACACCAGCATAAAGCGGCGGTCTTGAGGCAGTAGCTCCTCGCCCGTGATGTGAAGCCGCACTCCGGCTACTTTAAGTATACAGTCGACGGTCTGAACCGTCATGAAGTGCCAGAAGCGACCGACCCGTGCAACCGGACGGTTTTTATTTACAAACAGCGAAATAATCAGTGCAACCACCAGATGCAGTATCATCAGTCCGACAAAATAGCCCAGTGCAAGCAAGGGTGTAAGCAGCCACGAGCATGGTGTGAGCCATGCCGTGACGACGGTGCCGATTACCGCAAGAATCGCATAGATATATGTCAGCATGATTATTTATTTTGCCGCAACGGCGTCAGCAGACTGCTGTCCCGACTCATTGGCGGCTGCAGGCTGGGGCGGAAGTGCGAAACGGAGTGCTGACGGCATGATCTCAATATCAAAATCGGTGCCGTCTACTATCTCGCCGTCGACAGACATGGAGAATCCTTCCGGAGCTTTGACGTGTATATGCTTGCCACGGCGGTATACTATGCAGTCCTTGAATTTTTCGGAGTCAAGGTGTTCGCCGGCGGTATACGGCCCCAGAAGAGACACAAAGCGAAAACGTGAAATCTTATTGATTAGACAGACCTCAAGCAGGCCGTCATTGTTGACCGAGTGCGGAGCGCAACGGAAGGAGCCGCCGACATAGTTGCCGTTTGCGATGGTGCAGAGCAGGATCTTATTATTATTGAGCTGTTCACCGTCGACAGTGACGGTGCAGTCATTTTTCATGGCTTTGACAAGCGCCGTTACGACGCCGGTAACATAGGCACGCTTACCGCCGATGATTTTTTTGCGTTTTACCTTTATCATGGTTTTGGCGACGGTCGTGTCAAAACCGAAATTGCAGACATTGACGCAGTAGCGGTCGCCGATGCGCATAAGGTCGATCGTGACGCTCGGCGCGGACATCAGTGCGCGGATATCGGTGAACCGGTCGGCACCGCCGAAATATTTTACGTAGTCGTTGCCGCTCCCGGACGGGTAAGTGCCGATCTCGGCGTTGTCGAAGCCGACAGCGCCTGATGCGACCTCATTGAGCGTTCCGTCGCCGCCGCACGCGTAAAAGCGGACAGGCTGGTCTGCATGGGCGCGGCAATAGTCGGAGACAAAGCGTGTCGCATCGCCGGGGCCGGTGGTTATGTAGGTTTCGGTATCAAAGTCTGCACAGTTGGATTGCAGATAGCTTGTAACAGCGGCCGTCTGGTCAGTGGCTCCCGCTGCCGGGTTAATTACAAAAATATGCTTCATAACTCATTCTCCATTGACTGAATATAGCAAAATAATAACACAGTTGCGCGAGAAAATCAACTGTTTTTATTAAATAAACAGTTGATTTTTGTCTGCATGTGGGGGATTTTGTCCGAAAAAGTTTTATATACCCTGCGGCATTTGGATATGCCGGCTTACTGCAAGGGTAAGATCAATCCTCAAAATACGACTTGAATTCAATATGATAGGGGCTATGCGGAAACAGCTTGCCGTGCAGCGCCAGAAAATAATCATCGGTCATACTGGCGATAAAGTCGGCGACTATCTGATTAGGCTCGGTATCGGCATAGCTTGTCGGACGGTAATAGCGCGTGCTGTCCGAAACGCTCTTAAGGTAATATGAGTAAATTATCGAGTCGGTATTGCGACGCCGCAGGTCATCAAGCAACTTGTAGTACATTTCGTGAAACATGGGGCGTATCATGCACTCATATTCGCGGTTGATGCCCTCATTTTTGTATATTACATCGTAATTTTCACGCTTGGCGGTTCGCAGATCGTCATATGCCCACGGACTCAGCTGGATATAGTCGTGCCCGTAGCTGTTTTCGAGAATATCGACTGTCAGATTGTTGATAATTGCGGCATTCTCGGAGCCTATGCGCTCGTTTGCAAATTTGTAATTGTCCGGAATCAGGTGTGCAGTACGCGCATCCTGACGGTCCTTTCCTATATAGGCTATCATATCGCAAATTCGCACAACGCAGCCCTCCAGCGTACAGGGGACCAGCCTCCCTATTGCTTCGGAATCGGTGTAGCAGGCCTCTACCTCTGCATCGAAGCTTTCAAAATCCTTGTTGCGCCGGGGACGGTACTGCTGCATTTCAAATTCGCCGTTGTGGCAAAGTATGCCGTCCAGTGTTTGCAGTGTAAGATTGCGCGCGAATATGGAGTCAAGCACACGTACGCTTTGCACGTTGTGGTTGAAGGCGCGTCCGGTTTCGGCCACGGTCAGCTCGGAGAGATACCGCTCTCCGGCGTGACCGAACGGCGTGTGTCCTATGTCATGTCCCAATGCTATGGCTTCGATCAGATCCAGATTCAGCCCCAGCACCGCGCCGATGTTACGCGCGATACGTGATACCAGCTGAACATGAAGCCCGCGACGGGTAAGATCGTCGTTGTTGTAGAACGAAAACACCTGCGTTTTGTCGGTATAACGGTTGTAGTATGGCAGATGCAGGATTTTTTCTATATCCCGGACAAAGGCAGGACGCCACAGGTTGGGGCTGTCGTGTGACGGGTCACGCCGGACAGTTGCGCTGTCCGGTGTGCGGTAGGGGTTGACCCAGCCGCGTTCACGATCCTCGAGTATACGCTTTTGTATTTCGTCGCTCAGATTGTGATAGTCGAGTTTTTCAGCCATCTGTTGCCTCCTTTGATCGGGTATTTTCAGTTTTATGCTTTCTCAACCATATCTGCCAAGCGGCGCATAGCGGCGGCAAGGCGCTGTACACGTTGCTCATATGTCAGCTTGTCGTAGATCGAAAAGCCGCCGTCGTGTATATCGACCAACTGTTCATCGTTGAGTATTGCGATATTTGCAAGCGAGCGCCGTATATCGCCTGCCGACTGCCCGGGACATTCGCGGCTGACAATACCTGCCACCTCGGCGCATATGTGGTCACGCCCGAGAGCGGTTCCCGCCAGCATATGTGCGATGCTGTTCCAGTCGATGCTACCGTCAAACGGCATCATATGCAGATCACTTGCGCCTTCGTTGTCCTGCATGTGCGTGGCGGCGAGACGGTCGCCATAGCGTCCGACAAAGTTTTCATTGGGGCAAAAGGCATTACGGTGTCCGCTGTCGAAGCAGTAACGTGCGCGGGGCGAGTCAAAGCGGCCGAGTACGGCGTGCAGATATTCGGGAAAAACCGAATTTTCAAATGCCAGGTCAACACCGTATTTTTCAGCTGCGCGTATTATGGTCTCAAAACGTGACAGCCCAAGCTCGCTTATGGGCGCGGGTATTGTTTTGGCGCCCCAGGTAACGTGAATTATGCCGGTCTTTATTCCGAATTCCGAAACGCGTCGGATCTCGTCGCAGTAGCGTTCGGTGACCTGTTGTCCGTGTTCACCTTCCGACCAGATGCAGGTGGTTTCTTTGCCGGTCAGGTGGACATTATCAAAGTCAACACCGGCTGAAAGGCACATGGCGGGGGTCAAATCACCGGAGAAAAGCGCACCGGTAGTCAGACACAAAAAGTCAAATCCTGCGTCGACAGTTATGCGAAGACGCTCAGAGACAGGGAGTACGGCATCTTTTACAAGATATGTACCTATTTTGATCATTTCGCTTACTTCCAGGGCAGACAGTCCTGGCCTTTCGTATTTAAGATTGGTTATATTTTATCATATTTTACGAAATAAGACAATATGTTTTGAGATATTTGTTATTATGGGATGATTTGTTTCTCGAGAAAACGAGGCTGCTTTGCACCCGGAGGGGTGAGGATAACGTCTTATAAGATGTGGAGAGCGTTTTTTCTATAGAAATATCGTCTTACAGGACGATTAGAAGTGTACTTTTCTGCTCCGCGGCAGAAAAGTACGAAAAGAACGCGCCCGGATGAGGAACCTTGCCGGTTCCTACCCGGGACCATACCTCC
>ENA-ORSL01002289-ORSL01002289.1-human-gut-metagenome-genome-assembly--contig:-NODE-2289-length-14108-cov-3.528001_pt1 | contig 14108 bp, 18 predicted proteins | sample MGYA00242190_ERZ509157 | MGnify/ENA primary metagenome ERZ509157 (study PRJEB26280, sample SAMEA2338664) | human gut metagenome | biome: human gut; feature: human-associated habitat; material: faeces...
GAAAACTCTCGAGGGACGAAAGAATGAAAATCGAAGATTTTCATCTTTCTTGTATTTAGACTAAGTGGTCAGTTAGTAGTGATTTAAAAAAAATATATTTCTTAAAGCATTGAAAACAGATTGTACTGACTTACCAGTCTAAAGACATTATTTTGTTATTGTGATATAAATATGCTACAAAATTATAAGTAATAGGAGAAAATATGAGTAAGAGAATATATGATTATTTAAAAATTAATGATTTAAAAGATATGTTAAATAAAACAGGAAAATTATACGCAGATAGGCCAGCATATAAAATTAAGGTAGAAGAAGGAAAATATCAGATTTATACTCATAAAGAAGTACGAGAGATGATAAATAATTTAGGAACAGCATTAATAAATTTAGGACTAAAGGGAAGACGAATTGCAGTTATTGGAGAAAATAGATATGAATGGGAAATAGCATATTTATCAATTGTATGTGGAACAGGAATTGTTGTTCCATTAGATAAATCATTGCCGGCAAATGAGCTAGAACTATTGATAGAAAGATCTGATATAGAAGCGATATTTTATACAAAAAAATATTCAGATATAATTCAAAATATTAGATATAGTGAGAAAAACAAATTAAAACATTTAATTTCCATGGATAATGATGAGAATTTTGAAGGTGTATACTCGCAAAAAGAATTAATACGAGAAGGTAAGAAACTAATAGAAGAAGGAAATAATGCGTTTTTAAATGCACAAATTAATCCAAAAGAAATGAATATTATGTTATTTACATCAGGAACTACATCTAAGTCTAAAGTAGTAGCACTTTCACACGAAAATATTTGCACAAATTTAATGGATATTGGAAGTGTGTTAGATGTAACGCAAGAAGATGTTTTTCTATCTGTTTTGCCAATACACCATGTGTTTGAATGTACAGTAGGATTTTTATTTTCACTATATAAAGGAGCAGAAATTGTATTTTGCGATGGTTTAAGACATATAGCAGAAAACCTAAATGAATATCATGCAACAGTCATGGCATGTGTACCAGGTATATATGAAAGAATATTTATGACAATTAGAAAAAAATTAGAAAAACAAGGAAAACTTGAGAAAATATTAGAAAATGAAGAAAAATATAAAAATTCTTCTATGCAAAAAAAGAAAGAAGTATTTAAAGAAATACATGAAATGCTAGGTGGAAAGATAAAATTATTGATAAGTGGAGCTGCAGCTTTAGATAAGACAATAGAAGAAAGATACAGATTATTAGGGTTAAACATAGTACAAGCATATGGATTGACTGAAACTTCGCCTATCGTGGCAGTTGGGACAAATAAAAATTATAAATTAGGATCAATTGGAAAAGCAGTTCCAAGTGTAGAAGCAAAAATTATAGATGTAAATGATGATGGAATTGGAGAATTAGTAGTTAAAGGTTCAAGTGTAATGCTAGGATATTACGAAAATGAAAAAGTAGATAAAAAATCATTACAAAATGGATGGTTCTATACAGGAGATTTAGCTAAAATAGATGAAGAAGGATACATATTTATATGTGGTAGAAAGAAAAGTGTAATAGTGTTAAAAAATGGTAAAAACATATTCCCGGAAGAAATGGAAAATTTAGTTAATAAAATAGAAGGAATAAAAGAATCGTTTATTTTTGGAAAAATGCAATCAAATGATGAAAACAATATAAAAATAAATGTAAAGATGGTATTTGATAGAGATGTTATAAAAGATGTTTATAAAGTTGAAAAAGATGAAGACATATATAAAGTCTTTTCAAAGAAAATTAAAGAAGTCAACCAAACTATGCCATCATATAAAGCAATAAGAGGAATAGTACTAACAGAAGAACCATTGATTAAAACATCAACGAATAAAATAAAAAGGCAGGAAAATTTAGATGCAATTAGAAAACTTAAAGACTAGATTTTTAGGAAGAAATAGTATTTTTTATAGCAAAATAGATTCAACACAAAATGAAATTTGGAGATTAATAGAAAACAAGAACACTCCAGATGGTACTTTAGTATTTGCAGATATTCAGGATAAAGGAATAGGAACACATGGAAGAGTCTGGCATACGGATGAAGCAAATAATATAGCATTTTCATTTTTTATAAAAACAAATTGTAATATTCAAAGATTAGATGGACTTACAATAAAAATTGCAAATATAATTGTTGATATTTTTAAAAATCAATATGGAATTAATTTAAATATTAAAGAGCCAAATGATATTACATTTAATAATAAAAAAATAGGTGGGATTTTAACTCAAACTAAGCTTGTTAATGAAAAAGTTAAATACTTAGTAGTTGGAATTGGAATTAACACTAAAAAGGAAAAATTTACAGATGATATAAAAAATATAGCAACATCCATAAAAAAAGAATTTGAAATAGATGTAGATACAAAAAGGTTTATAGTAGAATTTTGTAATCAATTTGAAAAAGAAATAGAAATGAGAGGAGTTATAAAAAAATGAATATTGGATTTTTATTTCCTGGTCAAGGATCTCAAAGTATTGGAATGGGAAAAGACATATATGAAGAATATGAAGATGCAAGAAAAATTTATAATCAAGTTAAAAATATAACAGGAATAGACATTGCAAGAATATCATTTGAAGGACCAGAAGATATATTAAATGAAACAAAATATACACAACTTGCGATACTTACAGAGAGTTTAGCAATATTAGAAATTTTAAAAAATAATAATATAACAGCTAATATATCAGCAGGATTGAGTTTAGGTGAATATACAGCACTAATCGATAGTAAAGCACTTATGTTTGAAGAAGGAATAAAAATTGTCCAAAAGCGAGGAGAATATATGCAAAATCTGCTTCCTAATGGAGAATGGCAAATGGCGGCAATTATAGGCTTAAATGATAATGAAGTAGAAGATATCTGCAAAAAAGTAAAATCTGGGTTTGTAGTTCCTGCAAATTATAATTCAGTAGGTCAGGTTGCAATTTCTGGAGAAAAAGAAGCAATTAATGAAGCTGAAAAAGTTGCAAAAGAAATGGGAGCCAAAAAAGTAAGAATTTTAAAAACAGCAGGACCATTTCATACTGAAAAATTGATAGAAAGCTCAAGAGCTTTAAGAAAAGAACTTGAAAATATTACTATTCATAAGTTTGAAACGAAAGTAATTAAAAATATAGATGGTGAAACGTACAAAGACACAGATGATGTAAAAGATATTTTGGCTCGCCACATTATAAATCCAGTTAAATTTACAAAAACAATTCAAAATATGTTGAATAATGGAATAGATACATTTATAGAAATAGGACCTCGGAAAAACATTATCAGGATTTGTAAAAAGAGTACCGACAAACAAAGATGTAAAAATATTAAATATTAATAATGTTTGTAGTCTGCAGGCAGTATTAAAGGAATATGGAGGATAAAAATGAATAGATTAGCATTAATTACAGGTGGAACAAGAGGAATTGGAAAGCAAATAGCTTTAACATTTGCAAAAGAGGGATATGATATTGCAATCAATTATAGAACAGAAAATGATGACTTGAAAAATACTAAAAAAGAAATAGAGGCAAATAATGTAAAGTGCTTTTCGGTTCAAGGGGATGTAACTAAATTTGAAGATTGTGAAAAATTTGTAAAACAAATTGTAGAAGAATTTGGAAACATAGATGTATTAGTAAATAATGCGGGAATTACAAGAGACGCATTGTTAATGAGAATGAAAGAAGAAGATTTTAGACAGGTTATAGATACAAATTTAATAGGTACATTTAATATAACTAAAAATGTAATTAGTTATATGATGAAAGCAAAAAATGGAAGGATAATAAATATATCATCAGTTGTAGGAATATCAGGAAATGCAGGTCAAACAAATTATGCAGCATCAAAAGCAGGAATTATAGGATTTACAAAAAGTTTAGCAAAAGAGGTGGCTTCAAGAAACATTACTGTTAATGCGGTAGCACCAGGTTTTGTTGATACACAAATGACGGCTGTATTAAAAGATGATATTAAAGAAGAAATTGCAAAAAAAATTCCGCTAAAAAGAATGGGGACTCCACAAGATGTTGCAAATGTTGTTAAATTTTTAGCATCTAATGATAGTTCATATATCACAGGTCAAGTAATTCATGTAGATGGCGGAATGTTAATGTAAGGAGAGATGAAAAGTGGAAAGAAGAGTAGTTATAACAGGACTAGGAGCAATTACTCCAATAGGAAATAATGTAAATGAAACATGGAAAGGAATAGAAAATAAAGAATGTGGAATCGATAATATTTCATTATTTGATAGTAGCAAATTTAAAACAAGTTTATGTGCAGAAGTAAAAAATTATAATCCTTTAGATTACTTCGAACCCAAGCAAGCCAAAAGATTAGATAGATCTTCACAGTTTGCACTAATAGCAGCAAGAGAAGCCGTAAAAAATAGTGGAATAACTTCAGAAAATACAGATTTTAAAAAGGTAGGTATTTTTGTAAGTACAGGAATTGGTGGATTAATAACAATTCAAAATCAATGTGAAGTTAATTACGAAAAAGGAAATAATAGGGTATCGCCTATGTTTATACCAATGGCAATATCTAATATGCCCGCTGGAAATATTTCAATAGAATTTGGATTTAAAGGTGAATCTATGGCAATTGTTACAGCTTGTAGTTCTTCAACGCATGCGATAGGAGAAGGGTATAAAACAATAAAACATGGATATGAAGATGTTGTTGTATCAGGAGGTACGGAAGCTTCTATATGTCCTGTTGGAATAGCAGGTTTTGAAAATATGAAGGCACTATGTACATCTACAGATAAAAATAGAGCAAGTATTCCATTTGACAAAGAGAGAAGTGGATTTGTTATGGGAGAAGGCAGTGGAATACTAGTATTAGAAGAATTAGAGCATGCCAAAAAAAGAAACGCTAAAATATATGCAGAAGTTATTGGATTTGGTTCGACTTCAGATGCTTATCATATAACATCTCCATGCCCCGATGGAGAAGGTGGAGCAAATGCAATGGTAAGAGCGATAAAAGATGCCAAAATAAAACCAGAAGATATTGATTATATAAATGCACATGGAACATCAACACATTTAAATGATTCAACAGAAACAATGGCTATAAAAACAGCATTAGGTGAGGCAAGTGAAAAAATAATGATAAGTTCTACAAAAGGAAATATAGGGCACTTATTAGGGGCTGCAGGAGCAGTAGAAGCAATTTTTTGCGTGAAAGCACTGAAAAATGGGCTAGTACCTCCAACAATAAATTATAAAGAAAAAGATGTGGAATGTGATTTAGACATTGTTCCAAATGAACCAAGAAAAGCTAAATTGAATATCGTTATGTCAAATTCACTTGGATTTGGAGGACACAATTCTAGTATTATCCTAAAAAAATGGGAGGAAAAATAGATGGAATATGAAAAAATAAAACAATTAATAGAAGAAATGGGAAATTCTAAATTAACAGCAGTTGATATTGAATTTCCAGATGGTACTAAAATTAGTATGAAAAAAGAAGATAAGATGCAAGAAAAAATAATTCAAAACACTCCAATAGTAGAAAATAATACTATCGAAAATCAAAAAAAAGAAGATAAAAATGAGAAAAAGGGAAATATAATAAAATCACCAATGATTGGGACTTTCTATTTAAAATCTTCTCCTACAGCAGAACCTTATATTGAAATTGGAAAAGAAGTAAAAAAAGGCGATGTACTTTGCATTATTGAAGCTATGAAATTAATGAATGAGATTGAGTCAGAATACACAGGCAAGGTTATAGAAATTTTAGTAAAAGATGGTGATGTAGTAGAATATGGAACACCATTGCTTAGAATAGAGGGTGAAAATTAATGCTAAATAAAGAAGAAATCAAAAATATTATTCCACAAAGAGATCCATTTTTAATGATTGATGAAGTAGAAGAATATGTACCAGGAGAATCAGCAATAGCATATAAAAATGTAAATGAGGAAGAATGGTATTTTAAAGGTCATTTTCCAGGTAATCCAATTATGCCGGGAGTGTTAATTGCAGAAAGTTTAGCACAAACAGGGGCTGTTGCAATTCTTTCAATGGATGAGAATAAAGGAAAAAATGCTTTATTCGGAGGAATTGATAAAATGAAATTTAAAAGAAAAGTTGTACCAGGAGATAGATTAAAATTAGAAGTGAAAATTATAAAAAGAAAAGGACCAATTGGAGTAGGAGAAGCAATAGCAACAGTTGATGAAAAGATTGTAGCTAAATGTGAATTGACATTTGCTTTAGTTTAGGTTCTATTTAAAATTAGAAGTTGAAAGAGGTGAAAATAAATGAATAAAATATTAATTGCAAATCGTGGTGAAATTGCAGTTCGTATTATAAGAGCATGTAAAGAAATGAATATAAAAACAGTTGCAGTTTATTCAGAAATAGATAAAAATGCTTTACATACTCGCTTGGCGGATGAGGCTATTTGTATTGGACCAGCTCAAGCTAATAAAAGCTACTTAAATATAAAAAATATTATCCAAGCAGCATATATAACAAAAGCTGATAGCATTCATCCAGGTTTTGGCTTTTTATCTGAAAATTCAAGATTTGCTCAAATATGCGAAGAATCAAATATAAAATTTATTGGACCAAAGTCAGAAGTTATTGATTTATTAGGAAATAAATCAAATGCAAAAGAGATGATGAAAAAAGCAGGTGTACCTGTTATACCTGGTTCAGATGGAAGTGTAAAAGGATTAAAAGATGCATTAGAAATAGCAGAAAAAATAGGTTACCCAGTTATATTAAAAGCAGCAGCAGGAGGCGGTGGAAAAGGCATTAGAGTTGCAAATAGAGCAGAAGAAGTGGAAAAAGAATATGAAATAGTAAAACAAGAGGCAAAAAAATCATTTAATGATGATGAAATATATATAGAAAAATTCATTGAAAATCCAAGACATGTCGAAATTCAAATAGTAGCAGATGAACATGGAAATGTAATTCATTTAGGAGAAAGAGATTGTACTATTCAAAGAAATCATCAAAAAGTGATAGAAGAAACACCATCTACCGCTATTGATGAGAAAACAAGAAATAAAATGGGAAATGCAGCTATAAAAGTAGCTAAAACAGCTGGATATACAAGTCTTGGTACAGTTGAATTCTTAGTAGATAAAGACAACAATTTTTATTTTATGGAAATGAACACAAGAATTCAGGTAGAACATCCAATTACTGAAATGAGAACAGGAATAGATTTAGTAAAAACACAAATTAAAATTGCGACGGGAGAGGAGTTAAAAATAAAACAAAAAGATGTAGAATTCAAAGGGCATTCTATAGAATGTAGATTAAATGCTGAAAATCCAAGTAAAAAATTTATGCCATGTCCAGGACTAATAAAAGGTTTACATTTCCCGGGAGGAAATGGAGTACGAATAGATAGTGCAATTTATGAAGGATATACAATTCCATCAAATTATGATTCCATGATTGCAAAGCTTATTACCTTTGGAGTAAATAGAAATGAAGCAATTAGTAAAATGAAGAGAATCCTAGAAGAACTAGTTGTAGAAGGAATACAAACAAATCAAGATTTTTTATTTGAAATAATTAAAAATCCTAATTTTATTAGAGGAAATTTTGATACTTCATTTATAGAAAAAGAAATATTAAAAAAGGAGACCAATAAATGATTGTAGATAAAATAAAAAAAAGGCAAACACCAACAAATCACAAAAACTCTAATATAGATATACCAGTAGGAAAATGGGTAAAGTGTGAAAAATGTAAAGAAATACTATACAAAGAAACAATTAGAAATAATCTAAATATTTGTCCAAATTGTGGATATCACTTCAGAATGCATATAGATAGAAGGTTAGAATTAATAATAGATGATAATACTTATAAGAAATTTGAGTTAAATATAGAAACAACGAATCCACTAGAATTAGAAGATTACCCTAAAAAACTTAAAACTTTAAGAGAAAAAACAGGGCTAGCTGAAGCAGTAGCATGCCGGAACCGGTAAAATCAATGGAGAAGATGTTGTTATATGTATTATGGATAGTGGTTTCTTAATGGGAAGTATGGGAAGTGTTGTAGGCGAAAAAATAACATATGCCATTGAGCAATCAATAGAAAGAAGATTACCACTTATTATATTTTCTGTTTCAGGTGGAGCTAGAATGCAAGAAGGAATTATATCTTTAATGCAAATGGCAAAAACTACAGCTGCACTTACAAAATTAGATGAAGCAGGATTATTATATATATCTGTCTTAACAGATCCAACATATGGAGGAGTTACAGCTTCATTTGCAAGTTTGGGAGATATTATTTTAGCAGAACCACATGCAATGATAGGATTTGCAGGACAAAGGGTAATAAAACAAACAATAGGTGAAGAATTACCAGATGGCTTTCAAACAGCTGAATTTTTGTTAGAACATGGTTTTATAGATAAGATAGTTGAAAGAAAAGATCTAAAAGACACTATTTATAAATTAATTATGTTTCATAAAGGAGGCGAAATTTAATGGCAAATACGAGATTATCAGCTTGGGAAAAAGTAGAAATAGCAAGAGATCCTAAAAGAAAAACTTCACTTGACTATATAGAGGAGATATTTGATGATTTCATAGAATTACATGGAGATAGAAACTCTAAAGATGATAAAGCTATAGTATGTGGATTAGCCAAAATAGAAAAACAAAATTTTACGATTATAGCAGAACAAAAAGGAAGAACAACAAAAGAAAATATAGAAAGAAATTTTGGAATGCCAAATCCGGAAAGTTATAGAAAAGCGATAAGATTTATGAAACAGGCCGAAAAGTTTAAAAGACCAGTAATCACTTTTATTGACACAAAAGGAGCATATCCAGGAATAGAAGCAGAAGAAAAAGGACAAGGAGAAGCAATTGCTAAATCTATGTTTGAAATGGCAAAGCTCAGAGTACCAATTATATCAATTGTAGTTGGAGAAGGTTCAAGTGGAGGAGCTTTAGCAATTGGAGTTGCAAATAAGGTATTTATGTTAGAAAATGCTATTTATTCAATTCTTTCACCAGAGGGTTACAGTAGTATTTTATGGAAAGATGCATCTAGGTTTAAAGAAGCTGCAGAAAAAATGAAATTAACAGCAAAAGACTTATTTGAACTTAAAGTGATAGATAAAATTATAAAAGAACCCAAAGAATATAATGAGAAAAATTTTAAAAAAGTTGCAAATAGTTTAAAAAAAGAAATACAAAAAGAGATAGAACAAATGAAATCTCTAAATGAAAATCAAATTGTAGAAAATAGATATATGAAATTTAGAAATATGGGTGAATTTAAGGAGATATAAAATGTTATTAAAAGATAAAAAAATATTGATAATGGGAATTAGAAACAAGTGGAGTATTGCTTATGGAATTGCAAAATCAGCTTATGAAAATGGAGCAAAATTGATTTTTACTTATATGGGTGAAGATAACAGAGAAAAAATAGAAGAGCTAATTAGTGAATTTAAGGGTAGTAAAGCTTATGTATTAAATGGTGCATCAGAAGATGAATTAGTTAAAGAAGTATTTACAAAAATAAAAGAAGAAAATGGCAAATTAGATGGGATTGTACATGCAATTGCACATGCTAATACTGAAAATCTAAGAAATGATTTTATCCTTACAAATAAAGAAGGATATTCTCACGCAGTTGATGTTAGTAGTTATTCTTTAGTATTGGTTGCAAGGATGGCTAAAGAACTAGATATGCTAAATGAAAATGCAACTTTAGTCACTTTAACATATTACGGCTCTACTAAAGTTTTGGAAGGTTATAATATTATGGGAGTAGCAAAAGCTGCACTTGAAGCAAGTGTTAGATATTTAGCAGAAAATTTAGGAAAAGACGGAATAAGAGTAAATGCGATATCGGCAGGTCCAATAAAAACATTATCAGCAAAAGGTATAAAAAATTTTAATTCAATATTGACTATTGTAGAAGAAAAAGCACCTTTACACAGAAATGTAACTACAGAGCAAGTTGGAAATGTAGCAACATTTTTATTAAGCAATATGTCAGATGCAATAACAGGGCAAATTATATATGCTGATAGTGGCTATAATATTATGGGTGTTTAATAAAAAAGTGTAGTAAGGAGAGAATGATAAATGTTAAAAGGAAAAGTAGCAGTTATAACAGGAGGTACTAGAGGAATAGGATTTGCAACTGCAAAGAAATTTTTAGAAAATGAAGCAAAAGTAGTTTTACTTGGCTCTAAACAAGAAACAGTAGAAAGAGCAATAAAAGAATTAAAACAAATGAATTCAAATTATGATGTAATTGGCTTTTACCCAAATTTATCAAGCAAAGAAGAAATGAATGAATTGTTTAAAGAGGTAAAAGAAATATATGGTCGTATTGATATTTTAATTAATAATGCTGGAATTTCTTCTAAAACTAAAATAGAAGATTATACAGAAGAAGAATATGATAACATTGTTAATTTGAATATAAGATCCGTATTTAACTGTTCAAAAGAAATAATACCATATTTAAAAGAAACAAAGGGTGTGATTTTAAATACAAGTTCTATGGTAAGCATTTATGGTCAACCAAGTGGAATAATGTATCCTACTACTAAATTTGCAGTTAATGGAATAACTAAATCTTTAGCTCGAGAATTAGCACCACAAGGGATTAGAGTGAATGCAATAGCACCAGGAATTATTAATACAGATATGGTAGCAAAGTTACCTAAGGAAATAATAGAACCATTAATAAAAACTATACCATTTGGTAGAATTGGAGAACCAGAGGATATCGCAAATGCATTTTTGTTTTTATCAAGTAATTTATCAAGTTATATTACAGGTATAGTCTTATCTGTAGATGGGCTTGCAAGAAGTTAAAAAAATAAAATAAAGAAATCAAGGAGGAAATTATTATGTCAGAAAAAGAAATTTTTCAAAAATTAAAAACTATAGTAGTGGATCAATTAGAAGTAAATGAAGAAAATGTAACAATGGAGGCAACTTTTGTTGATGATTTAGCAGCAGATTCTTTAGACATTGTTGAATTAGTAATGACTATAGAAGAAGAATTTGATTTAGAAATTCCTGATAGTGATGCTGAAAAAATTGTTACAATAGGTGATGTTGTTAAATATATAGAAGAGCATAAATAAAATTTGAAAAAGAAAGGAAAACTATGGAAGGAATAAAAGTAGGAAATAAAAAATCAAAATATCCTATTATTCAAGGAGGAATGGGTGTAGGAGTTTCTATGCACAATTTAGCTGGTAATGTAAGTAAGGAAGGTGGCATTGGAATAATTTCAACGGCAGATATTGGGTATCAAGAGGCAGATTTTAATAAAAATCCGTTAAAAGCAAATTTAAGAGCAATAGGAAATGAAATAAAAGAAGCAAGAAAAATTGCAGGAAAAGATAAAATAATTGGTGTAAATATAATGGTTGCTTTAAAAGATTATGCAGAAATAGTAAAAGAATGTGTGAAACAAAAAGTCGACTTAATTATATCTGGGGCAGGAATTCCAAAAGAATTACCTGAATATGTAAAAGAATCTAAAACAAAAATTGCACCAATAGTATCATCTTTGAGATGTTGTAAACTAATAGTAAAACATTGGATAAAAAAATATAATTATGTCCCAGACATGATAGTTATTGAGGGACCAGAAGCTGGTGGACATTTGGGATTTAAAAGAGAAGAATTAGAAGAAGATACTAAACCCAAATTAGAAAATATAACTAAGGAAATTGTTGACTACATAAATGAGGTAGAAAAAGAAACGGGAAAGGATATCCAAGTTATTGCTGCAGGTGGAATATGGGATTCTACAGATATTAAAAAATTTTTGAATTTAGGAGCAAGTGGAGTGCAAATGGCCACAAGGTTTGTTGCAACAAATGAGTGCGATGCTTCAATAGAATTTAAAAAAGCTTATATAAATGCTAAAGCTGAAGACATTAAAATAATCGATAGTCCTGTTGGAATGCCAGGAAGAGCTATATGCAATAGCTTTATTAAAAGAGTAGAAAAAGATAAATGCAAAATAGATAAATGTTATAATTGCATTAAAACTTGTAATGTAATAGATAGTCCATACTGCATTACAAAAGCATTAATAAATTCTGTAAAAGGAAAAACAGATGATGGATTAATTTTTTGTGGTAGTAATGTTAGTAAAATAAAAGAAATTGTTTCAGTCAAAAATTTAATGCAGGAATTAGTTTGCGAATTATGACGTTAGAACAAGATTTTTTATTTGCAAGATTCGACAAAATATAAAAAATCCAACCAAGAATAATTAAAAATAATGGAAAATATAATATTCCAAAAGAGTTTCAAACAGATGTGCAATATGGCTAAAACTTAAAAACATTATGTACGACTTTATCAACTGAAGACTATGTGGCAATTGAAAGAATAAGTAATTTAATTAAGAATATTACGAGTGAAAAACTTAATCCATCTACTGGAACTATGGTAAATTTCATAACAGAATTTAATAGAAAAGCAGATGCAACGTTAGAATCTATTAAAGAAAATATTTTAAATGCTACACAAATTAGAACAGATGCTACAGGAGCAAGAGTCGAAAATATGAATTGCTTTGTAAGAAACTACAGCACACCAAAGTGTTACCTTGCTCATTGCATCTAAAGGAAAAAGCAGAAAATATATAGAAGAAACAGGAATATGAACCAATATGTTGGGACGATTATACATGACCATGAAACAGTCATATATAATTATGGTACAAGACATGGAGAATGTAATGTTCATGTTTCAAGATATTTAAAAGGTTGTATTGAAAACACAAAGCATAAATGGGCAAAGGACTCTTGTATTGCTTAAATGAGCACAAAAAAGACTTAATCTCACAAGGCATGATGGCAATCAGAAAAGAAAAACTTGAGAGATTTTCAAAAAGGTATGATGAAATATTAGAAAATGGATTTAGAGAAAATGAAAAACTAAGATCAAAGTATTATAAGGCAGATGAAAAAAGACTTTTAAATAGACTCAAGAAATACAAAGAAAACCATATTCTCTTTATCAATGATTTTTCTGTACCTTTTGACAACAACATTTCTGAAAGGGACTAAGACATGTAAAATCTAAAGTTAAGATTTCTGGATGCTTTAGAAGGCTTACAAGGGCTAAAAAAATTAAAAATATTGTTGAAAATGATTTATTTATACTATAAAATTATGTTATAAAATAAAAAAAGGGGGGAAAAACATGGGCGATTACACATATTACTACAATACTAATGATGCAATATTTGGTGGAATGTTTGCTGGTGCTGTAACAGGAGTAATAGTTGTTGCTGCTATTTTTTCAATAGCAATTAGTATATTAACTATTATTGCAAACTGGAAAATATTCACTAAAGCTGGAGAAGCTGGTTGGAAATGTTTGATACCAATTTATAATTTGGTAATCCTATTTAAAATAGCAGGAATATCTCCATGGTTGCTACTTGTTTATCTAGCAGGTTGGATACCAATTATAGGTCCTTTAGCTTCATTAGGTATCACTATCTATTCAATGATTAGTCTTGCTAAAGCTTTTGGAAAAGGTGGCGGATTTGCTACAGGACTAATATTGTTGAATACAATATTTATAATGATACTTGCATTTGGTGATGCAAAATATCAATTAGGAAATAATGTTGATAACAATAACAGTTCACCTATAGAACCACAATCTCTATAATTTAAATAATAATAAGAGGAACTTTAGATTTAAATACAAATTTAAAGTTCTTTTTTTATATTTAGTTTTATTATATAATGTGGTGTTCTATATTTATTCCATGATAGATTTTCTTTTTTAAACTTTATCAAATCTTTAAATCTAGTGAGACTGCTTTAAGGCACTAGTAGGCAAGAGGAGAATAGAGTATTAGTGTATATAAGTTTATATTAATTAGTTTCTATTTTGCTCTAGAATCGTCAAATTTTGATTTAAGATATCAACTGGTAAAAGGCATTATGGCATATTAAAATGCTTGATTAACGGAAATATTAAACATAATTCAGCTAAAAATGCTTTTAATCTAAATTATATAGCCAACTTTACATAAAAATAACATTTCAAAAATTACTACAGTTATGT
>ENA-ORSL01002291-ORSL01002291.1-human-gut-metagenome-genome-assembly--contig:-NODE-2291-length-14097-cov-2.594146_pt1 | contig 14097 bp, 10 predicted proteins | sample MGYA00242190_ERZ509157 | MGnify/ENA primary metagenome ERZ509157 (study PRJEB26280, sample SAMEA2338664) | human gut metagenome | biome: human gut; feature: human-associated habitat; material: faeces...
CACGTATCTCCAAACACATCTATCTTTATACCGGATTTAATAATCTCTTCTATAATCTTAATTCGGTAATCATATACTATCTTCCTGCATACATTCTGAAGCGAGCATAATATATCAATGAATTTTTCTTCATCAACAACATATCCCTCACGTTTAAGCAGTCTACCCAGTCCTTGTTCGAATGTGTATGAAGAATTGCACATCATATAATCGTAATAAACTTTTTGAAACTCATCCTGTATAACCTCTTCGCCCAACACATGATACGAGCCTATGAACACAATATCATATATACGTTTTCTTTTATCCGCAAGCCCTGCATCTTCCCCTGCCGGTGGGAACTGGATAGCATTATGTATATGATAATATTTTCTCATAAATTCTGCATAATATTCATCTTGACACAGCATATAATAACTGTTATCAATTTTCCCCATCATATCCCTGAAATACATAGGATGATCAAACCAGAATACATATTTAGGAGCTTTAATATTCTTAAAATATTCTCTAAATAAAACTGGTGCCTGAAAACCAACGATTCCTTTTAATGTCTGTTTTTCTATACACTCAAGTCCGGTCTTCTTCCCATATGAACAATCTGATGTAATAACAGCCTGACCATTATGAATAAATTCCTTTGTAAGGCATATGGCAAATCTTTTTAACACTCCATAACAGATATCATCACCCATTATTATATAAAACGGAGCTGTATCAGCTTCTATTTTTCTAAATAACTGACTATTATTTAAAAAATCCATCACATATGCATTAAACAAATCTACATAGTCTGTATCTGCCGCATATGAGGTCATATTATCCAATACATTTTCTAACTGTCCACTTTTCCTAAGTAGATACATATACTTAGTTATTGCATAAGCATATGTTAATAATATTCCACTCCTTCTTTCTGTTTCAAACAATTTTTCATTACTATTATCTGATATTACATTCTTTATTCTGCCGAATCCTCTATCTGGAAATTTTCCTGCTGAATCAGAAGCTGCAGCATTAGAAACATTATAACCATATACACTACACACAGTATAATCACAATTCTCATGTGCAACTCTTAACGACAACTCATATATATCACCGCATTCAAGCTGCTCATTAAAAGAACCTGTAACACCAAAAACTGACATTTTAAGTAACACCATATATGGATTCATATCTAGGCAGTTAACCAAATTTTCAAAATGCATATCCCCATGCAATATACCCTCACCCAATATAATCATGTCATAATTCATAAGGAATGAGGCTTCTGAAATAATCCTTCTTATTTCAGTACTATTGGTATAACTTGTATTAATAAATGCTATATAATCTGAATCGCAGGATTTTATAAGGTTATTTTTATACTTGGGACTATTGAACTGAACATCAGAAATTTCATTATATGTTACTTGAAAACAATTTCTATGTTCATTTGATTCATCAATATCATCGCTTTTCTCACTATTTTTATTATACTTAATACAATCTGTTTTATTAATATATTTTTTTACATTGACATTCTCATTTTTATCATCCCGCATACATTACCTCTGTATTTTTCAAAAAATATTTTTATTTTGTTTAAGGAAATAATCTAAGTTTAATTATTACTTACACATATTTATATTAAATCTAGTTATTTAAAATATGTCCATAATAAGTAGACTCACAGAATATATACATTATATTATCATTTTTTATCATATACTCATCCACTTATATTCATCATACATCAGCTATTCTTTCACTATCACAGAACATAAGATTTCCAAGCTCTGCCATATGTATATACAATCTTTCAAATGCCATATTCTTATATTCAACCTCATAATCCGGTATATTTTTTACAATATTACGTCTGAATACAATTCCATTAAAGCATATACTGTCAGCTGCAAGAATATCATCCAAGGTTATTTTATCTTTATTATATCCTGTTTCTATTATTTTTCCACCTTTAACCATCAATCTCTTTGAACATACTCCAACATAGTTATTATCCTGAATACAAGCCACAAGTCCATTATAATAATTGGCTTCCATGCATGTTCCTGACGATATATAGCTGCAGAATTCTGATTCTGTACTGTTATAAGCATATATAAATGACTTATATTCACCTATATGCTCATCATTTTGTATATACATAAGATTCTCTTTATCACCATATTCTTTCTCTATGCATTCAAGACAATCCTCTTGTGAAGCATCATCTATAACAACAACCTGCATATTATTATAAAATGTATCATATACACACCTTAATGTTTTCATCCCCCCCGCCTTATAATAATATCAAGCGAAGGCTCTAATGGTTGATTATCCCACTCTTTCATGACATTCTTCCATGAATTTTCAAGACACTCCATTGAATATACACTTTTATACACTTCATATCCAGCATCACACATATACTTTAAATCAGCTACATTATCTATAACATACTTTATCTTTTCAGCCAGTACTCCTGAATTACCTGCTGGTATAATTATTGCATTTTTCCCATTTTCAAGATAATATGACACTCCACATATATCAGTACATATACATATCTTTCTTTTCATAAGTCCTTCAACAGCAACTGCTGATGTTGGCTCAAGTCTTGATGGTACAACTACTACACTTACTTTATCATATAACCTGTATATATCATCATGATTTAATGAATCATATATTTTAACGTTATCATATTCATTATCGAGAGTAAGTAAATCCTCTAGTATTCCCTCCTCAGCTGTACTCATATTCCCAACAAATATATACTCTGATCTCTCATGATATACTTCTGGCAATGTTCTTATAGCCTCTGCTAATACATCTATCCCTTTAAGAGATGATAATGTTCCTGCAAGCAGAAATCTGACTATATTATGCTCATTATAATAAGCTTGTATAGCATCTGTTCCTCTTTCTTCCTTTACACCAAAATTCAGTATCTCCGACTCAGTATTCATATATGTACTAATCATTCTCTGTACATATGGTCCTGCTGCAAGAAACCTCATATTCTTCGTCTTTACCAGTTTGCAGTATTCTTTCTGCATTATCTGATAAAACTGCTCATTCTCATGCATCCACCATATAACCTTTATATGCCTGTTTTTCGCATAAGCAACAAATGTCCATAAAACGAGAGTATTAATAAACCATGTGCCAAAATACCTTGAAAGAACATCTATTAATTCTTCATTTATATACTTGCTATTGTATACCAAAACCGGTATTCCTTCTTTTTTATATTCTTCCTTAAGGCTGCCATCCATAAAAGAAATCACTGCAACCTTATACCCCTCTTTTTTCATTATCCTTACAAGATCGAGTAATACAATCGGAGCCCCTGTCCTTGATAACTGATGGCTAAAAACAAGTATTGATTTTTCATCTATATAATTATCATTTATTAAATTTCTTGATTTGCACTCCTTAAGCCATTCATCAAGCCTCTTTACTGGCTTGATACTATTATTGCTATCATAAGCAGCCTCCAGTTTTACTTTCACATTATCATCCATGATTATCTTCTCCAATTTTCACCTATTACTCATATCAATATGTTCATTCTTTAGATTACATACACTAAAAATATATCTCCATGCATTAGCATAACTATATTTGTCAGATACCTTTCTACATCCATTTTCTGCAATTCTTTTTCTTTCCTCATCATGAGCAAGGTAATATTCTATTTTATTCATCATATCCTCATCGTCATAATAAAGAACCATATCTTCCCCATCTATAAAATATTCAGCCAGCTCCTCCTGGTAATTTGATAACAAAAAGCCACCTGATGCCATAATATCCATGGCTCTTAACGGAATCCCTGTCCGTATACTTCGTATGGTTATATTTAGATTAATCTTGGAATTTCTGAACACGACAGACATATTATTGTAATAATCAAGAGTTCCTCTATAATCAATATTACTATTATTAACAACAGCTGACTTTTCAGTATTCGTGTACAATGTAATCTTATATTTATCAGCTATTCTTTTAATAATACGTTTTCTATCATCACCCGATATTTTTCTGTATAATATATTTTCGATAATATCCTTATTACTTATCTTGAATTCATCTGTATACTGGAATGCTACACTTGCATTTATACGATTTACAACTACATCATCCAAAAGTTCGTCCAGCATACCACCCCCCTGAAACACTTTCTGAACATCGACAATAGCATCCATGCATCCCTTAAGATAATCATCCAGATGACTATACAGATATTCGTAATCAGGAGCAGATGCATACATATTTCCCATGAATGTAACATTTTCAATATCGTTATCTGATATAGGATTATTATCTAACAATGTATTAATCCGCTTCATATTAACAGCAAGCGGCAGATGAAATACATTACTAACTCCATTTTTCTTTAACCTTGCAACTTCGTATTTATCAAAATGAAATATATAATTATACGGATTATATATCATCTCTGAGTAAAGAGTTGTACATGGACTATCAAAACACCATGATATATACTTTATCTTTTTTCTAAGAGCTATCTTGGATATAACTGGAAGAAAATTGCAGCTGAATATATAATCATAAGTTTCTCCATCTATGCCTTCATCCAGCATACTCTCAACATAAGATATAAATCCTGCATCTGAAATATTGTTGCTAAGATTATATCTAAGTCTGGTAACTGTGCAGCCATAATCATGCATTGTTTCATATATATCATTGCTTATTATCTCTTCCCACGAATAATACAATATTTTCATATTATTAACCTTTTCTTTATCAGTATCTTTTGACTTTTAACCACCAAACATCATATAATTGATTATAAACTATTATAATGTTATGGGCAAAAGATATTTTATTAAAAACGTGAGGAAAACATATGAAAAAAGTTTCAGTTATAACTCCATGCTATAATGTTGAAGAATATATAAAAACATTTCTTGACAGCATCGTTAACCAGACAATAGGAACTGATAATATTGAACTTATACTGATAGATGATTCATCTACGGACAATACACCAGAAATAATACGTGAATATGAGCAGAATTATCCTGATATGATTCTGGCAATATTCAACGAAGTCAATATCAAGCAGGGAACATGCCGCAATATTGCCCTTGATAACTACGTTTCCGGTGAATACTTCTGTTTCATAGACAGTGACGATGCTGTTCCACCATATTACCTTGAATATCTATATAATACTGCAAGACTTAACAACGCCGATGTTATACAACTTAAATCATCAAGTGATACTAACGATATAGCAGCCAGTCCAGCTATGCTTACATATGATACTTTCATATGTGATACGACAGATAAAAGAAAGGATTTCCTTCTAAATCCTGCTATTATGACAGAAAGCTGTCTATGTAAGTTTATCAATAAGAACTATTATGACCATTATCACTTTCATTTTGCTGAGGGTGTCGCTTATGAAGAACCGTTATTCACACATCCTATAAAGCATACAGCAAAAATAATATGCAGAATTAACGAACCTATATACTACTATCGTATCAACCCTAATGGAACCATGCAGGAATATATGCAAAGATATGATACTATCTGCCAGCATATGCTGGTACAGCTTGAAACATACAATTATGTCAAAGAGCATCTTGATATTGATACTTTTCTTTATGAAATGCAATTATACTTTGTACACACCTTTTTCTATGAAACAATTATTTTTCTTAATACCCGTCAAATGCCACTTACTGCCGAACTTGTCAGATATATGTGTTCAATAACAAAACAGATTATACCAGATATAATGTCTAATCCTTACCTTGGAAAAGAAGGAACCTATGAACACAGAGAAGTTGCTGATTATATTGATTCATACAACCACAATGGAAATATCAGCGTACTGATAAACAAACTCAAAGAATTAAAATAATATACAGTATTTATACCTCAACAACTATTTTGTAAAACTATGACACTACTATTATAAAAAGCTACAACACACTGACTAATAACAGGAGATTATACATAACATGATACCTATATCCGATACAGAAGAATGCGTACAGGCATCTATAGATAATGATGCAGCATGGCATTCAAGCTATGATTCTGAACTTAACATACTCATCAGTTCCATCAACCAGTTACTAAACAATAATTCTGATGACAGTTTATATACACTATGCACTTTTTTAACAGAACCAGATATTATCAAAACATTTAATGGAATACCTGAGATTGCTCACTGCCTGGTTGCTGTTAATATCACCGCCGAAGAATTCAATAATAACCTAACAACACCTTTGTATCTAAAAAATATACACAATATAGAACAAGTTATTAAAAAAAACAACTACTATAAGTTTCTTATACTAAACATAGAATATGATGTTGATGCTGAGATAGCTTTAAAATGCATAGCTAAAGATATTAATGATGGAACACTGTCTTCTCTGGCACTAGAGCAATTTATCAAAACAACATGCGTAGATGGCTGTGATAACGTCAGAAAAATTATATCCAACTACATAAGTACAATGAATGTTAACTCTGATACTATCAGCAAAACTAATACTGCCATCATTAATGATAATATCTCTAACCCTTATATCACCAAAAAGTGTCTTAATATGTCCAGCTATAATAAGAACAAAACACAACAGTCCCTTAAAAACGATAAAAAATTCTGTTTCATAATATGCTCTAATAACAAGCAATACGAAACTGAATGTATCAGATACATAAATACACTTAATATTCCTGCTGGTTATAGCATTGAAATAATTGTTGTACATAACGCCAGAAGCATGACATCAGGATATAATGCTGCCATGTTATCATCTGATGCAAAATATAAAATATATCTTCATCATGATACATTCATTATCAATAAAAATATATTATTTGACATACTGGAACAGTTTAAAGATTCTAGCGTAGGTATGATAGGAGTTGTAGGATCAACCAAACTTCCCAAAACATGCATCATGTGGTTTGGATGGCGTATAGGGCATCTTATATCTAACAGCATATACCGCACCACCGATTCTGTACTTGATGATATATCTGAGCCTACCCATGTTGAGGCCATTGATGGATTCATAATAATAACACAATACGACATAACATGGCGTGAAGACGTATTTACAGGATGGGATTTCTATGACATCTCTCAAAGCTTTGAATTCAGAAAAGCCGGATTTAATGTCATAGTTCCTCCTGTAAAATCTGCATGGTGTTTTCATGATGACGGAATTATGAACCTTGATACATATTATCAAACAAGATTAATCTTTATGAAAGAATATGCTGATATGTTACATTAACGATTTCCCCATCTGACATCATTAAGAAAAATACCTGCTGATATTAGATTTATAAATATATTCTCATACAGTATAAGGATATCAGAATACCTGTACTGTATGAGGACAATCATACATAATATACACAATAACAAACTTAGCTTATATTATTTTTCTAATACAGCTTTCCATGTTGTAACAAAACATTTCATCGAATAATTCTGTTCATAGACCTTGTGTCCACTTTCATATATATCAGCAAGTAACTCAATATTATCTATGACATACTTTATTTTCTCTGCCAATGCCTGTGAATCTCCCGATGGAAATATATACGCACTTTCATTATCATTAAGATAATAAGAAACTCCACATATATCAGAACATATGCATATCTTCTTTTTCATAAGTCCCTCAACAGCTACCGCTGATGTTGGCTCATATATAGATGGCACAATGACTACACTTGAGTTATCATAGATTCTATATATATCATCCTGTGGCATACTGTCTAACAACTTAACATTATCGTATCTCACAGTAAGCCTTACTATTGAGTCCAATATATTGGTATCCGCTCCTTTCACATCCCCTATAAATATAAACTCAGATTGTTTAATATATTCATCTGGCAGTTTTTTTATAGCATCCACCAGAACATTCTGTGCCTTAGTATATGATATTGACCCAATATCAACAAAACGGACTCTTCCTCCATTATCTTTTGCATATGTATGATAAGCTTCAATGGCATCAACATATTGACTCTGCCTTACACCAAAATTAACAATCTCCGATTCGACATGAAGATACTTATCAATCATATCCTTAACATATGGTCCTGCTGCATAATACTCTATATTATCACTATCAATAGCTGAACCATAAGCATCACAACATTTTTGAAAAAATATTTCATCCTCATGCAGCCACCACTTTATCTTTACATCTATGTTCTGTACATAACTTACTACCGGCCATAACAAAAGCGTATTAACTATCCATATATTATAATCTGCTACAAGCCTGTCTATGAAGTCCGGTTCTATATCCTGATTATCATAAACCATTATTGGAATATCATTCTTTTCATAATCTTCTTTAAGTTCTCCATCCTTAAATGATACTACAAGCACCGAATATCCCATCTCTTTTAACACAACAGCCAGATCCCTTAAGACTATTGGTGCTCCAGTTCTGGATAATTCATGTGACAATAACAATATTTCATTATTATTTTTTTCTTTCACATTCATCATACTTCCTCTACTTTCCTAAACAGCATATACATTAATGAACTATATAGCTGAAGTATAACATATTTCATATCTTTATTTTAGTTATTTGTTCGTTTTACTCTTTATTCTTGAATAAAATCTGCAAATGAATTATCATTTAACTATACATAATATAAACAGCTGCTTTACATAACACTCACATTGAAACATTATTATATGGAGATTAGTATGAACACAAAGGAAATACTCATAAAACTTAAAGACGCCCTCATTAATAACGCCCTAGATGCAAGAGATGTTCCAGTCAACGATATAAAAGAAGCTCTTATTGCAGAATATACAGTTGCCATAGGAAAAGATACCTTTGAATATAACCGTCTTTTCAATTATTGTTCTCTTATTCCTGATACTGGACTTAATAAGAATGAAACTATAAGCTTTATAGACAGAATGATTAATTATTCTATAGAAATATCTAACCATACATCTGTAAATACCCCCGAGCTTCCTGATAATATTGACCCTTATGAACAATATCAGACATATCTTGAGCTATCAGAGCATTATGAGACAGCAAACATTAACCAGTATTATCTATGTCTGGAAAATGCTTACTTTCATTGCACAGATGCTAAAACAAAACAGAAAATACATGATAAGATGACAGCTGTCAAAAACTCTGGCCATGTTACTGTTAAACCGGTCAGCATAGTAATCGTATCATATAATTGTGTGTATCTTATGCAGAAATGTATAGAAAGTATACGCAATTACTGTTATAAGCCTTCTTATGAAATCATTGTTGTTGATAACGCTTCAACTGATGGTGTTACTGACTGGCTTGAACAACAGCCTGATATCATACTTATAAAAAGCAATACAAACCTTGGATTCCCTAAGGGATGTAATATCGGTATACTTAATTCAAAAAAGGAAAATGATATATTCCTGCTTAATAATGATACAAGACTTACACCTAACTCATTGTTCTGGTTAAGAATGGGATTATATAAAGATGAGGAAACGGGTGCAACTGGTGCTATATGCAACTATAATGGCACGCTTCAATACCGCGAATTATTCTTTACAGCTCTTGATGATTACATCAGATATGGTTATATGAATAATGTTCCTATGAAAAATGCCTACGAAGAATGTACTATTTTATGTGGATTTGCCATGATGTTAAAACGCCAGGCACTGGATAAAACTAATCTCTTAGATGAAAACCTCTCTCCTGGTTACTATGATGATGATGATATATCAATGCAGCTGCGAAAACTTGGATACAGATTATATGTATGCCACAACAGCTTTATATATCACGCAGGAAGCCAGAGCTTTGGTGTTCTTCCATCTGACAGCATATTAAACATATGCAGCCGTAACAGAGATTATATATGGAAAAAATGGGGATTTGACCCACTTAATAACAGTATTGGTAACATATTTAAGATGATATATGCAACAGCAGAACCACTTGCACTGCTTGAAATAAACGCACATAATGGTGCAAGCTATGCACATCTTAGCTATATATGTCCTAAACTTAGATATGTAGGCTACGAAAGCAATCTGTCTTATATACCGCTTACTATCAAAGAGGCTCATATTACCTACACTGATTATGATAACATAGACTTTTGCCAATATAACAAAGAATTCAACTACATTATAATTAACAATGCAACTGAATATAACGAAGCTGAACGTAACAGCTTATATTCAAGATTATATGGCTGTTTAAAAGCTGACGGACAACTTATATGGAACGACAACACACCTCATAATGACTAAGCACATATTGATAAGTGGTAAAACATCAAAAGATGTTTTACCACCAACTAACTCAATACTTTATTATTCCTGCGATATTCTTGCATCAATAGCCTTCTTAAGCTTAGTCGAGCTTGTACTCTGTGTATAAGGGAAGAACACTAGTGTTGAACCATGCTTCTCAAGGAAATCCTTTCTTGCAAGCCAATATGGATTATGTTCATAATCACTTCCTGAAAACTGTACATCGAAATGATATACCTTATACATATCCTCTGTATCAGAAAAGTTAAGTGGAAGCTTAACAGCTTCATCTACATAACGGCATGACTTCACCATCTCTATACGCTCATCAAAAGGCACGAACGGTTCCGCCTGCTTATTAAGCCTTACTCCCTCATCTGATACCACGCCTACTATAAGATAGTTACATAACTCCTTTGCCCTTCTGAACATATTCAGGTGACCTATATGGAATAAATCAAATACACCCGCTATATAGCCAACATTGTATGGCTTGCTGTTATGCAAGGCTTCACGTGTTACTGATAATCCTGATTCCTTAGTATTTAGATTTCCATTATTATAATCTGCATTATTAACAACGCCGGCATATTGCAATCTTTTTCTTACGCTATCTCTTCTCTTGTTTGGATAATCGTTTCCTGGATCATATATATGATATGAATCTATTCCCATATCTGCTAACTGTTTGGCCACCGCATAATACTTCTTGATACATATGATAATATGCAATTCTTCTGATGGTATCTCCTTTAATATATCAGGTGAATTAACAGGTATACCTTTAATATCTGTTCCCCACATAAAGCTATTATTGTCAATAACAGAATATACTTCATAACAACCATCAAATTCATCTAAGAATCTGTTCGTAAATATGCCTGAACCAAACAATACGAGCTTCTTTCTCTGATTACCTTCCTCATCATCAAGTCCTTTAAATATATCAACAAACATATCCTGGTAAGTCTTAGCATCATAGTTAATCTTTTCCCTGTTTGTAAATAGATTCCTTCCATTCACACGTCTGTTACGATAATATGTTTCTAACTCAGCCTGGTTACGAAGCTTCTGAGTAAACTTAGACGACATACGAGACCATATATCCTCACATTCTGTAAGTCCGAATCTATCCATTATCTCTTTACGTGGTATAAGCTGTTCGAATTCGCTGTCTGTTCCATCATATATCAAAGATAAAGAACGATGCAGAATAGCCTTGGCTGGACAGTTTTCTATGTAGAATTCCTGATCATAATATATAAATCTGTCCCTTGGATTCTTCCTGCTTCCATCATAAAAACAATTCAGAGGAACCATATCTATATATCCTTTTTCAAGAATGATACCTAAATCCCTGCCATTAGCACTGTTCTTATCTTTCTCTGATATGATGTCTGTATGCTTAGAGGAAGATAATATAAGCTCATACATATCCTCTATAGCCTTATAGAATTCTTCCTTATCCTTTTTAGCCAGTTCCTTAAGAGCTATCATAGCAACCGTTGCATCAACATATGGCATAATAAACTTATCATCTTCTATATAAGAATCAACAACCTGTATTCCCCTGCTTCTTAGTTCTTCATGGTTATGCTGCATCTGCTTAAGCTTAACTATCCCCTCTTCATATATAGCCTTTTTATACACAGTACTCAACTTTTTTTTGTTATCGGACGATATTTTCTCATCATCATAAATATTATCTGTCAGCTTTCCACTACCACCACAACAACATATACCAGTAACCATTGCATTTTCTCTTCCTCTGTCCATAGACAATGTAACATGCTGAGTATCATCATAAGTACCATCCATACTGCACTCTATAATATATGCATCAGCCATGGCATGAAACATCCCATTCTTAACAAGGTCTGTATACAGATATTCCTCATTAATAAATACACACTCCGGATGCTCATATACTGGAAAATATCTTATAGCCAGCTCCTCCTGTGGATTATACCCCTCTGCATAAACAAGCTGTACTTCCCTGAGATTCGGCATAACTGCATAAAACTTATGATTCACAAGTCCACTTTCATCCAACATGCTTCTTAGCTCTGCACTAGAATAACACCTTCCTGCTATTTCCTTTTTATCAGCCTGTTTCATACCTCTATAATTCTCTATTCCATCAAAGCTATGATTGGTATACGGATCTCTCTCTCCACAAAAATATTTAATAGCCAGACGGTTCTCGCAGCCAAGCAGCAACCTTCCTGATGGCTTAAGCAATGCCTTTAATGTACTTAATAGTTCGTGTGGATTATCACATTTCTCCAGCACATCCATACCAACTATATAGTCATATCTTGTTCCACTCCAATTATTACATGACATATCAGCACAATTCTGTATATCAGAGGCTGCTACCACATCCACACACCTTCCAAAAGTCATCAGTAGTTCCTGTATAGCACTGTTTTTTTCGCCATCATATATATATAATATATCTGTGTCTTTCTTAAAGCCGTACCATAACAACGCTGCCTTTGGAAACTCAGATATGATTGCTTTTACTGATATGTCTTTTGATGTATTATTCTTAGACAATGTACTATTAGATATATTACTCATTATATTTTCTCCAATCTATTCCACTGTTATATATGGCAGTTCTTCTACCTTAAATTTCTTCTTAATCATATCTTTACATACTATAACTGCTGCTATGTTACTCCATACTATATTAGACTTTATCTTGCTTAATACACTTCCTATACCATATATGACGATTCTGCTCATCGTGCCTTATCCTCCATGATGCTGATTACCTTCCTACTATTAATTCAAAATATCACATAACAATATGATATCAATACATCCAGCTGCCGCTCTATTTCCATTACATACAGCTAACAAATATATTTATATTCCATATAACTAGCATTAAAGCCTTTAGAGCTATTATACTCTAAAGGCTTTAATGTTAGCAAATGCATTTTGTTTATATGTGTTATGCTACTTTTTTATCTGCGTTATTACTTCTAATAGATACAATTCATGTGCTATAGATAAAATACTTATATTCCCTTCCGAGCATTAAAATGTAATTCATTTGCATAATTTACGTTATGTATTTCTCTTTCTATAACATCTTGTCATATTATTTCATAGCTTTCCATATCTAGATGTATTTCTCCCATATTATTTTTCTTCTCCATCAGATTGTTCTATTCCATTTGTCAATTTAAGATATTGCATTGCATCTTTTATAGAAGAATCTCTGTTAACTAGTCTGACAATATATACATTTTGCATATTATTTATTGTTCTTGCATTTGTACAAACAGTTACTGCTGTAATAATACCAACTACCAAAACAATAAGTATTAAACCGACAAAAACACTTCCAATTAAGCCTATACTCATCATGCTGATTTCCCTTTCAAAGCACATTTATATACTATGTCATGCACTCACTCCAAACTTGATTATATATTGTTCTCACTTGAATTTCAATATACTTTCCGTCCTTATATAAGAATATAGTGAAAACTATTATATCCTTCTTTAGCCTTAACAAGACAATAATCACCTTGTTTAACTGTTTAATAAAATATCATATCATAAGCATTTCTATAAAACATCTTAATTTTTTCAATTATAAATGGTTTATTAGTATCTGCTTTATAATCATCAATATAATTTTTTACATATATCTCATTGCTTTAATCAAAATGATTCAGAATCCAGTCATCAACTTTAATCCAGTCTTCTCTGCATCTTATGCTAATCCTCATACCTATAATATCTGTAACTATTTTATAATAATTATTCTC
>ENA-ORSL01002293-ORSL01002293.1-human-gut-metagenome-genome-assembly--contig:-NODE-2293-length-14078-cov-2.383798_pt1 | contig 14078 bp, 11 predicted proteins | sample MGYA00242190_ERZ509157 | MGnify/ENA primary metagenome ERZ509157 (study PRJEB26280, sample SAMEA2338664) | human gut metagenome | biome: human gut; feature: human-associated habitat; material: faeces...
GTGCTGGCCGCGAGAGTATGGACGATGTGATAGACTTGGGCGTGGGTCTGATACTGCGCCACAGGCTGGGCGAGCATGTGGACGCGGGCGACGAGCTGGCCGAGCTGCATGTGAACGATAAGAAGAATCTCGAACGCGCACAGGCGATGCTGCTCGGCGCAATCGACATCGGCGACGAGCGCATGGAGCCCGCGCCGCTGATACATGCGGTCATACGCGAGTGATCTCGGGTGATACGGGCATATGACCAGGGCAAAACCTCGGCCATATGCCTTAAATCGCTGCCGCATCAAACCGTGTTATTGAAAGGCATTTGAATGAGCGATTATCTTACCCCCGTAAGGCCGGCTGACGCGCGTGCGATGGCCGCGGCGCGGGACTACATAGACTCGCTGGCCAAGCCCATAGGCGCGCTGGGCGAGCTGGAGACGATAGTAATCCATCTGGCGGGCATATTCGGGCGCATTCCCGCAAACATCGACCGGCGGCGGATGCTGGTATTCTGTGCCGACAACGGCGTGCACGCGCAGGGCATATCGCCCGTGCCGCAGTCTGTCACGCGGGTTCAGGGCATAAATATAGTCAAAGGGCTTACCGGCATGGGCAGGCTGGCCGAGCGCGCAAACGCGGCTATCGAAGCCTACGACGTGGGCATAAACGCGCCAGCCGAAACCTGCGCGCCGCTAATAAACAAAAAGGTAATGCCGGGCACGCACGACTTCACGACAGGCCCTGCGATGAGCCGTGACGAAGCGGTTCAGGCCATCGAAATCGGCCGCGCCGCCGCAATAAAGGCCGCGAGCGAGGGCATAAGTGTAATCGGCGTGGGCGAGATGGGCATATGCAATACCTGCACCTCGGCGGCGGTGCTGTCGGCGCTGACGGGAGCGGACGCGGGCGTGACAGTGGGGCGCGGCGCGGGGCTGAGCGAGGAACAGTTCGCCCTCAAGCGCGATGTGGTGCGCCGTGGAATCGCGCTGAACCAGCCTGACCCGACCGACCCGGTTGACGTACTTGGCAAGGTGGGCGGCCTTGACATATGCGCAATGACGGGCGCTTACATAGGCGCGGCGCAGTCGCATATCGCGGCGATCGTGGACGGCTTTATAGGCATGGTCGCGGCCGTGTGCGCGACGCGCATTCAGCCCGATGTACGCGGGTATCTGTTCGGCTCGCACGTATCGGCTGAGCCGGCGTTTCTGCTGGCCGCGAAAGAGGCGGGGCTTGACCCCCGGCTTAATCTGGACATGCGCCTGGGCGAGGGAAGCGGATGCCCGATAATGATGCAGATAATGGACGACGCGCTGTATACAATGAATAGCATGGTGTCGTTCGGCGGGGCAAAAATTGATAGGAGAGATTATGTGGATATGCGCGAGGAAAAGCGATAATCGTGCCGCATAAAACCCAATCTGTATTGTGTCTCCGCGCCTGAATCAAAAGGCGCGGAGATATTTTATATTGAGTAAAAATGCATTGCGCTATCCGGATAAAAGTGATGCCAGACGGTATAATTGACAAAACGATAAACGCAATGTATACTTAAAACACATGCATTTAACATCAAACTATGTAAAGGAGCAGAGCGTATGGCTACAAATGCGACGCAAAATAAGTATGCCAAGCGAATCATGTATTCATTCCTTGCAACTTTTTTGATAGTAGCGATGATACCGGTGCTTATTGGCAGCATTTTTTATACATATACGATTAGAGTCGTATCCGAGAACGAGTATAGTAAAACGCGTGCGATGCTCAGCATGAATGTCGAGAATATGGACGCAGACTTTCGCAGAATACGTGACATAATGTCCCAGCTGCTTGAATCAACGCATATGAACTCGCTTTTGACCAGCAAATCGCCATATGATGATCCCAACACGGTAATGCAGTCGATGCAGTTTCGCAACGAGCTTAAGCAGCTTTATACTGGCGGCACAATAATATATGACTTTTTGGTATACCTTAAAACTCCTGATACGCTTTATGAGGCGAAAAGCGGGTATAGCTTCATGCGCTCATCGATATATTATCCGCACTTTTTGAGTATGGAAGGTATAGATGAGGAGGGGTGGAATAAGATAATCAACGATAGCAGAAATTGCTACTTCATACCTGCGCGTCAGGCTACATTGGAAGGGTATAGCGGCGGCAATAAGCAAAGCTGTCAGCTTGGGCTGATGGTATGGCCTCTATACAAAGATGGCCTGTCGCGTGGAAGCGTTGTGTTTATCATAAATGCGAGTAAATTTATAAGCGATATGGAAATGGCGATAGAGACTGAGACGGGCGCGGTGGCATGGGCGCAGACCTCGGGCGGCGAGATAATAATGGCATGTCCGGCAATAGAGGCTGTGCCGACGGAAGAAGGCCATAATATGGTAAAAGTGTCTATGCGGTCAAAGTATAATCAGCTTGAGTACAACGTACTTATACCCACAGCTGCAATAACGTCCAAGGTATCGTGGCTCAGGAACGTGATTATATTGGTAGTAATACTGTCGGTAATATTCGGCACGATAGCGGCTGTCTATTTTGCGCGCAGACTAGGTATGCCGCTGGACAGAATATCGTATAACCTGAAACAAATGTATGCGTCGGAGATCAAGCAGGTCAAGCCCGACAACTATATTATGGCGCTAAATACCATGCAGCAGTTCAGCAACAATGTAAACGAGCTGATAGTCAAACACAATCAGATGAAGCAGTACGTATCGCGCCAGATAAATGTAATCGACCAGCTATTCTTTGAAAAGCTATTGGGCGGTTATTTCAGCGACGATAAAGAAGCGACGGATATGCTGGAGTACATAAATCAGCCCAAACTCAGCGGCCCATTTATGCTGGCTCTTGTAAGGTTTGAACGCATAGGCACAGAACTCAGCATAGCGGAAGCCAGTACCATGAGCGCAATACGCACCAAGGCCTTTTCTGAAACGATCGGCGCGGAATACGACCTGTTCGAAACGTCGCTGAACGGCTGCGTGCTTATATTCAGCATAACCGCAAGCGAAATAGATGATATTGAAACGCAGCTTAGGAACGCACTTAAACGCATATCCGAGGATTCGGATGGCCGCGATATGTGTATAAAGTGCGCAATATCAGTGCCGATAGAGCGTTTTACAGATATTAGTTACGCATACGCGCGTTGTGCGGATATGCTGTATCTATATCCCGAAAGGCAGGGGGTATCAATCGAATATCAGCGAAATATGCCCGTACGAGCCTATTCATATTCGCTGGACGTGGAGAATCAGCTTATCAACTTTACCATAGCCGGAAACGGCGGCAAGGTGCATGAACTGGTTTTGAGCGTGTTCGGTGCGGAAAGACTTAGCGGTCATATGTCGCAGTCGCAAAGCCTGCTCATAAACGGCATGTGCGCCACAATAATGCGCATTGGCCAAATGCTGGGCAACGACGGAAACGGCGAGCAGAAACATATGGAAAATGCCGTGCAGCGGATAATGACGATGGACAACGCTTCACATGCGCTTGACGGCATATTGGAATGCCTGGACGAGTTTGTATCAAGAGTTCAGAAGCGCCAATCCGGGCGCACCGATGCCCTTATAAATTCAGTGCGGGAATATGTAGACGGGAATTATACCGATCCCGAACTGACGCTATCAAGCGCGGCAACGCATTTTTCGATAGCCGACGCATATCTTAGCCGTGCGTTCAAAGATTGCACTGGAGTAAACTTCTCGGCATATATCGAGCGCTTGCGCATAGACCATGCGCTTAAGCTGATAGACCGACCGCTGTCGTTGGATGAGATCGCATCGCTAACCGGATTTGAGCATGTGTATAACCTTAGAAGCGCATTCAAACGCAATTTGGGAGTGACGCCGAGCGAATATCGAAAGCGTGCAAAGGGCGATAAAGAAGCACAAAACCCAAAATAAGGCGCCTATGCCTTAAATTATCAAAATCCTTGCGCTTTGGCAAGGATTTTTGCATGTAAAAGTAAAGTGGAATCGGATGAAAAAACATTTTGGCTTGAAGTAAAGCGACGCGTAATATACAATTTAAGTTGTAAATGGCAATAACGTATGAGCGGAGGGAAACGAATCCATATGAATGCGGCGGTATCCAAAACCAAGCGCAGTGGCATGAATGGCGTAATACGCGAGCTTAAGCGCCACGGCAGACTGTATCTGATGCTACTTATACCGATGGCGTACATCATAATATTCTGCTATGTGCCGATGAGCGGAGTACTGATCGCATTTGAGGATTATTCGCTTCGCAAGGGCGTATGGGGCAGTCCGTGGGTGGGACTAAAGCACTTTCGCGACTTCTTCGGTACGCCGGTGTTTAAGCAACTGATAGGAAATACGTTGGCTCTCAGCGTGTACGGCTTCATAGCCGGTTTTCCGGCACCGATAGTATTGGCGCTGGCGCTCAATGAATGTAAACATAATCACTTTAAAAAAGTGGTTCAGATGGTTACATACGCGCCTTACTTTATATCCACCGTGGTCATGGTGTCGATTATCACGCAATTCCTGCATGTGCGTACCGGCCTTATAAATAATGTGCTCCGACTTGTTGGGCTTCCCGTGCAGGACTTTATGGGCAATCCCGACGCGTTTCGCAGTATATACGTATGGTCAGGCGTATGGCAGGGCGCGGGCTATTCTGCCGTAATATACCTTGCGGCGCTCGCAGGTATAGATCCATCGCTTCAGGAAGCTGCAATAATCGACGGTGCAAACAGGTTTCAGCGGGTGTACCATGTAGACCTGCCCGGCATAATGCCTACGATAATAATTCAGATGATATTGTCACTGGGTTCGCTGCTTAGCGTAGGCTATGAAAAGGTATACCTGATGCAAAAGACGTTGAACCTGTCTCAATCCGAGATAATATCGACGTATGTGTACAAGCGCGGATTGCAGGACATACAGTATTCGTATTCCACGGCTGTGGGTCTGTTCAATTCGGTCGTAAACCTGATACTGCTGTGCAGCGCAAATGCTATTGCGCGCCGCGTAAACGAGACAAGCCTTTGGTAATGGAGGATGCGAGCGATGACTGTGAAACAGACCAATAAGATCCGGAAAAACTCCACTGCCGACATGGTGTACATTGTGATAACCGAAGTAATACTTTGGTTCATGCTGGTTATTATTCTCATTCCACTTGTATACATCGTGTCGTCCTCATTTTCATCGCCGGAGGCAGTCGGAAACGGATGGGTATATCTTTGGCCGGTCGACTTTAGCCTAAAAGGGTATGCGGCGGTGTTTACGACCGAAAAGGTATGGATAGGATTTCGCAACTCCATATTCTACACCGTTGTGGGTACATTTATAAACATAGTCGTCACTATGCTGGCGGCATATCCGCTTTCTCGGCGAGATCTAAAGGGCAGGGGCGTAGTAACGGTGATATTCACTTTTACAATGCTGTTTAGCGGCGGCATGATACCGACGTATCTGCTTGTGCGCGATTTGAGGATGATAAACACCGTATGGGCAATGCTGATACCCGGTGCGATGAGCGTGTACAACGTGATAATCGCGCGCACTTATATACAGTCGTCCATTCCGTTTGATCTGTATGAATCCGCGTCGCTAGACGGATGTACGGATGACAGGTACCTTATAAGCGTAGTTCTGCCTTTGGCTAAGCCCATAATCGCGGTATTGGTGCTGTGGTATGCGGTAGGACATTGGAACCAGTATTTTAACGCCATGATATATCTGCGCGACAGTAACCTGCTGCCGTTACAGATAGTGTTGCGCAACTTCCTCATTGTCGAGGATATGAACGATTCTTCACTGGCGACTATGTCTATGGAAGAATATATGGATAAGCTTTACCTGAAAAATCTGTATCAATATTCGCTTATAGTGATAGCCTCGGCTCCGGTTATGATGCTGTATCCGTTTATACAAAAGCACTTTGTAAAGGGAATAATGCTGGGCTCGCTCAAGGGTTAAAGCCGATTAGGACGGTGATGGAACGATGTGCGCAGTCGTTTCGTGCGCCGTTAGCTAATGCGTAAAATTATATTGGGAGGGAATCGATAATGAAGAAAACACTGTCCGTACTGATTGCTTTTGTAATGGCCATTGCCATGCTGCCGGCGTTTGCCTTGGCCGACGGCGCCGAACCGATCGTGATAACCGCGTTCGTAGAAGGCGACCCGTCGTTGGACTACTCCGAGAACTATTCGCTTAAGTATCTTGAGGAAAAGACAGGCGTGCGCATCGATCCGACTGGATATGTATTCTCCAACCAGGAAGCATCCACTCAGAAGCAGCTGCTGCTTGCTAGCGGCGATTACCCTGAAATATTCCTGACCGGCGACGGCGCTCAGTTTAGCTTTAGCGAGATAAATACGTATGGCGTGCAGGAAGGCATATTTATCCCGCTAAACGACTACATCGCATCGAATGAACGTCTGAGCGAATTGTATGCCGAGCGCCCTGAGTATTATAACATGCACGTTGCACCCGACGGCAATATATATTCCATATGCCGCTTCTCTGAGTGCGGTCACTGCCGCGCCGCTTCCAAACTGTATATCAACATGGACTGGCTGGAAAAGCTGAACATGGAAGTTCCGACGACTACGGAAGAGTATTATAACTTCCTGGTCGCGGTAAAAAGCGGCGATCTGAATAACAATGGACAGAGCGACGAGATACCGCTCAGCGGTATGTCTGACTGGGTAAACGGATTCCTGGATTCCTTCATCGAAATCGATACTGCGAATAAGAAGTACGTTGCGGCTCTGGATGGGAAGATAGAATTCCAGGCAAACAAGGATGAATTCCGCGAAGCATTGCGCTACCTCAATAAGATGTATGCCGAGGGCCTTGTAGACGTGGCCGCGTTCACTCAGGAAGGCTCTCAGTTCAAACAGACCATGGGCAGCGATCCTGCTCTGGTAGGCTCCTTTGTAGGTGCTATTTACCAGACGGATATGAAGAACGAATACGTATACCACAATTACCGCGCCATTGAGCCTCTCAAGGGTCCGGAAGGCGTGCAGTTTACCCCTCACAACATGTTTATCAACATGAATGTTGGCGGCTACTTTACTATCACCGATAAGTGCCAGAACCCCGAAGCCGCCATAAAGTGGATGGGCGCGGCATTGGAGCCGGAAGCATCCATAATCCGTTACTACGGTGCGGAAGGCCATGGTTGGAAGTATGCGGAAGCGGGTCAGAAGAATATACTCGGCGGCGATTACGTGTGGGAGTTCCTGCCTGATTCCGACGAGTATAAAAACGAAGCGTTCTCTGCCGGCCCCATACTTGGCCTGAAGGAACATCGCGCCCAGTGGAGCCCCATGGCCGATGACGATCGTTTGTACTCAGATTCCACCATATTCGAGGCGCGCATTGAAAGCGAGACTGAGAATCTGTACGCCAATTATCTGATTTCCCCGGTGCCGAATGCGTTCTTCCTTGAGGGCGACGAAACGGGTAAGTATAACGACCTTAAGACTACCATAGGCGATTACGTGGATATGTCTATTGCGCAGTTTGTAACGGGCGCAAAGAGCATAGATAACGATTGGGATGCTTATCTGAACGACCTGCAGGGCTATGGCGTGGATCAGTATGTAGAACTGCTGCAGAAGGGATACGACAAGATATACGGCGCCGAGTAATCGGTAAAGAACGTATGTTTAAATGAACATGCGGCGGATGCATTGCAAACTCTGCGGTGCATCCGCCGCTTTTAATAACTTGGACGGGAGAAAAATATGTTTGATATTGCATTTTTGAAAGGTTTGCCTGCGCAGGTTAGATTGACCGATTGCAGCATCGCGGGCAATGCGATGGTATTGGAACGCGTATGGACAGGAAACACAATGCGTGCGCTGCTGCGCAATACATCCGATGCGGCTGTGCGCGTGCGGGAAGTGGCGCTTATGTACGGCAATTTCCCGCTGGCGGCGAGTTGTCCGTTTTATTCGGAAGGGTTCCATATGCTTTCGCAGCACGGCGGTACGCTGCATGAGCCGCATAACATAGGCAAGTATGGCACGGATGAAAAATTCTTCAGCTTAAAGAAAAGTCCGTTTAGTCCGGATACGTACACCGCATATTCGCTTATGCTGCTGTCGCCTACGCAGTATGATCGCGCGCTGATGGCATTTTCAAGCTGCAATAAGTTCATGGGCGAGTTCAGGTTCAAAAACAACTACATAGAAATCGTTATGGACTGCGAAGATATAGAACTGCGCCCCGGAGAAACGTGGCAGTTCGAAGAATTCATTGCTCTATTTGGCGGGAAGCGTGACGCGCTATTTGAAAAATTGGCCGAGCGCATTAATGAGAACCATCCGCGCCGCAAGTACGCCGATATTCCGTTTGGATGGTGCTCGTATCATTCGATAAGCGGTATAAAGGCGGAAGAAATGTATATGCAGGCGCGCGCCATGCATACGCGTATTCCAGAGCTAAAGCGCATACAGATAGACGACGGCTATCAGTCGTATACAGACTGGCTTATACCTAACCCCGAAACCGGCGCGGATATGAAGAAAATGTGCGACCGTATACGCGCCGAGGGCTGCGAACCTGCGGGATACATATCTCCGTTTACCGTAGATGTGAGGTCAAGGCTGTTTGCCGAACATCCGGACTGGCTCATAATGGGCAGCGACGGAAAGCCCAGTCAGGAGCATTGCTTCAATCGCAGGTGGTATGTGCTGGACGGCACAAATCCGAAAGCGGTCGATTATGTGCGCAAATTGGTGCGTACATTCCATGACGAGTGGGGAATAAGGTATTTCAAGCTGGACTTTACCAGCTATGGCGCACTTCCAGGCGTGCATCACGATCCGCATAAGACGCGTGTAGAAGCGTTTCGCGCAGTTTTTCAGGCTATTAATGATGAGGTCGGTGCGGACAGCTATATACTGGGCTGCAATGCGCCTATATGGGCACAACTGGGACTGGTAGACGGAAACCGCGCTACAAACGATATATTCCGCGATTGGCCGCGCGTTGGCGGTAATATGGAGGAAATCACCGGCCGCAGCTGGCAGAACGGAAGATTGTGGATAAACGATCCGGATGGCGTTGTTCTTGAAAAGCGCGACCGCAGCGGAGTGCGCAACGGCATGTATCGCCGCGCCATATGCTATCTGACAGACGACGAGATAGAGTATCATAAGGCATATATTGTTGCAAGCGGCGGCGTAGTTACGTCCGGAGATAAGCTGGACGATCTTAGTGAGAAGAATCTGGACGTACTCAGGCGTATGATGGCGGCAGCGGGCGATGCGGCGGTTTATGATGACGATTCGTTTGAAATCGGCCGCATAGACCGTGGGCAAAAGCACGTTATCTGTGTGTTCAACCACTCTGACGATATTAAGTCGATAGCCGTGCCGCTGAATACGCGAACGAACGTATGCGATTTTTGGACGGATGAAGCATTGGGTAAATTTGAGGGACATATCACGCTGTTCGATATGGCACCCCATTCCGCGCGAGTGTTGACGCTGAACTAAAACGTCTATAAAAGCTGAACTTATAGAAGCCGTCGTTCTATGCATTCGCAGTAACGACGACTTCTTTTAACATGCCTTTTCCCCCCGCCACATTATAATTCAGGGAACAAAGCGGCATCACATATCGTCTAAAACCAATGCACATATCAAAATAAGAAGCATCTGATTCCTATGGGGGGAAACCGATGGATAAATATCGCAAGAAGAAGGCCGCCGAGGCGCGCAGACGCAAGGCGCGCAACACCCGCATCGCGGGGACGGTTATCGGTATTGCCGCGTGCGCGCTGATTACGTTTGCGGGCGTGCGCTTCATAAACGCGCGCATGGATAACGCCAGCGCACAGCAGTATCAGGCGGTTCTGCCTACGCAGCTGCCGCAGGGCACGCTCGCACCGGTACATACCGACTATATAAACGCCACGCCAGCACCCACCGCGGCGGCGCTCAGCGCGGACGAGCTTAACGCGGGCGACGGCTGGATGCAGCTGCTGGTAAACAGCTCCAACGCCATACCCGACGGCTATGCGCCGACGGAGCTGACCGAGCTGTCCAACGGCCAGTCGGTTGACAAGCGCATATATCCGTCGCTGCAGAGCATGTTCGACGACGCGCGCGCGCAGGGCGTGTACCCGGTGGTAAGCTCGGGCTATCGCACGGCCAAGCAGCAGCAGTCCGAAATGGATGACAAAATACAGGAGTACATAGACGATGGCAAGTCCGAGGACGAGGCGCGCACACTGGCCGCGACGTATGTGGCTCAGGTCGGGTACAGCGAGCACGAGGCCGGACTTGCGATAGATATAGTCGCCAAGGCCAACAAGTCGGACGACGACACGGTTTGGGCATGGATGAAGGAGCATTGCGCGGAGTACGGCTTCATATTGCGCTATCCAGAGGGCAAGGAAGGCGTGACCGGCATGAGCTACGAGCCGTGGCACTTCCGCTACGTCGGCGTTGAGGCCGCGCAGAAGATAATGGGCGCGGGTATTACGCTGGAGGAATATCTGGGCCAGGTGAATTGACGCATGACCGGCGGGCGCTGTAAAGGGCTGCTTACTAAGAACAGGCATGTATGTTGAGACGAAAAATTGGCAGGCAATCGGCTGGCAGCGCTCCCTGAATTGCATTTACACAAACATCGCCCTTGCAAAAATTGCGGACGCGGTGTATAATGGGCGCATAAAAATGAATGCGGAGGCAGTATGCTATGGATAAGCTTCGTATTGGCATAATCGGTACCGGCGGTATCGCGCATAAGCACATGGACAGCTACAAGAAGATGGACGACATCGAGATAATCGGCGCGGCCGACATCGTGCCCGGCAAGGCGCGCGCATTTCTAGACGAGTTTGGTCTGACTGACGTACCGGCGTTCGAGACCAAGGAGGAACTGCTGGCGCTCAAGCCCGACGGCGTGTCGGTATGCACCTACAACTCCACTCACGCCGAGTGCGCAATCGCCGCGATGGAGGCGGGCTGCGACGTGCTGTGCGAAAAGCCCATGTCCGTGACGCTTGAGCAGGCGGTCGAAATGGCGCGCGCTCAGGTGCGCACCGGCAAGATACTGACCATCGGCTTCCAGCCGCGCTATGATCCCAACATGCGCATGGTAAAGGACATTGTGCGCTCGGGCGAGCTGGGGCATATATATTACATACAGACCGGCGGCGGCCGTCGCCGCGGCATACCCGGCCCCACCTTCCTGCAGAAGGATACCGCGGGCGTGGGCTGTCTGGCCGATATAGGCTGCTATGGTCTGGATATGGCGCTTAACTCCATCGGCTATCGCAAGCCCGTCACCGTGTCGGCGTATTCCGCAGACTACTTCGGCAAAAACCCCAAGTATTGCAAGAACTCCGACATATTCTCGGTTGACGACTTCGCCGTGGCGCTCATCCGCTTTGAGGACGGTCTGGTCATGGACTTCCGCATGGCGTGGGCGATGCACATGGACACCATGGGCGATACGCTGTTCATGGGCACTGAGGGCGGCCTGAAGGTCAAGTCTCCGCACCCCGAGCTGAACTGGGGCGGCGCATGGGACGGCACCATCGGCGACGTGTATCTCTATCACGACATGTGCGGCGAGACCGTGTGCACTCAGGTGCCGCTAAAGCCCAATGAGAACGATCGCTTCTACCGCAAGGTACGCGCGTTCGCCGACGCGGTAAAGACCCACGGCCCCAGCCCGATACCGTGGCAGGAGATCATATACAATCAGGCGATAATCGACGGCATCTACCGCTCCAGCCAGTGCGGCCACGAGGTCGAGATCAATATCCCCGAAATAGGCTAAGGTGGATTTAAGGCTGTCAAGGCAAAAAGCGCAGGCTTTTAAGCCTGACGCATTAAGACAGTCAGAAAAGCGTAACGTGCGGAAGGGAGGGCTGACTGTGTACGAAAAGGAGGCGGCGCTGTTTAAGGCGCTGGCCGATGAAAACCGGCTTAAAATACTCGGACTTCTGCGCTGCGGCGAGCATTGCGCGTGTCGGCTTCAGGACGAACTGGGCATTGGTCAGCCCACGCTTTCGTACCATATGAGCCTTCTATGTGCCAGCGGCATGGTATGCGCGCGGCGGCAGGGGCGCTGGACGTACTATTCGCTCAGCCGCGAAGGATGCGACAGCGTGCGCAGCATATTGGAAGCGATAACATGCACCTGCACTGACCCGCGCTGCCGGGCTACTGCGGCGCAGAAATGACATACTGATGAACTAGGCCTGCGGGACGGTTTCAAGCGCCGTCCCGTTTTTTAGGCCTTCATGCAGATGTGCCTTAAAATCCGACTGAATCTGCCCATCTTCAAAAACAGCCATTTTTTAGAGCATTCCAATCGCGCTTTAATGAATAACCATGCGGATAATGATATAATTGTGGCGTGGAGGTAATGAACATGAGTGCGATAGGCAATATCATTTGGGTAATATTTGCGGGACTGTGGCTGGCAATCGGCTGGGCGATTACCGGGCTTTTGTGGTGCGCCACTATAATAGGCATACCCGTGGGGCTGCAGTGCTTCAAATTCGCGGGACTGGCGCTGGCACCGTTCGGGCGCGACGTGAGCTTTGGCGGCGGTGCGGGTTCGCTGCTGCTCAATATACTGTGGCTGATATTTGGCGGGCTGGAGCTGGCGCTGGCTTCGGCAGTGTGCGGACTGGTGCTGTGCGTTACGATAGTGGGCATACCGTTTGGACTGCAATGCTTTAAGCTGGCTCAACTGGCGCTTATGCCGTTTGGCTCGGAAGTGTACTGACGCATACATAATATGAACGGAGCGATTATCCAATGGAATCGAATTCGATATTTCCGACTGAAAAGACAGAATTGTATCCGCTGCTGCTCGATCAGATAAACGCGTTGATCGACAGCCGCCGCCATGCAATATCCACGCTCGCCAATGCGGCGGCGCTGATATACGAGGCGCTGGGCGACGTAAACTGGGCGGGCTTTTATCTGATGCACGACGGCGCGCTGCTGCTGGGGCCGTTCGTGGGCAAGGTGGCGTGCGTGGACATTGCGGTTGGCCGCGGCGTGTGCGGTACGGCGGTGGCCGAGGATAAGACTCAGCTAGTGCCCGACGTACACGAATTTCCGGGACACATAGCGTGCGACGCGGCGTCTGCGTCCGAAATAGTGGTTCCGCTGCGCCGCGACGGCCGCATAGTGGGCGTGCTGGACATCGACTGCCCCAACAAGAACCGCTTTGACGAGGTTGATCGCGCCGGGCTGGAGGCAATCGCATCGGTGCTGGGCGAGCTGGACTACGACAATTGCGGATATTGATTGGAAGATTTGCTTGCGCTGCAGGGCTTCGGCCTTGCAGCGATTTTTTTTCAAACTTTTTGATTTTTTCAGTCTGGATTTCAGCTTCGTTTAAGTGCCGGAAGTTATTATATAGGCGTGGACGGGAGATAACAAAGAGAAGCAAAGACAAACAACAACCCGTTCCGAAGGAGCTGAATATTATGAAGATGAATAGCAACACCAAGCGAGCGCTGGCGATAGCACTGGCGGCAACGATGTTCATAATGCCGCTGGCGCAGGCTGAATCCAGCACCAGCACGAACCAGACTACTCAGGGCGCACAGCAGGGCGGCGCGCCGGCAATGCCGGAATGCACCTGCGAGAATTGCACTACGACCGAGCCGCACATCTGCACCTGCAGCGGCCAGACGATGCAGACTCCGCCCGAGATGCCCAATGGCAACGGTCAGCAAGACGGCCAGACCCCGCCTGAGAAGGCAAGCGACAACGGCCAACATAACGGCCAAACGCCTCCGGAGAAGCCGAGCGATAACGGTCAGCAGCAGGACGGCCAAACCCCGCCCGAAATGCCTACTTGCTCCTGCAAAAGCGAAAGCGCATCTTCCGATGTAACTAAGAGCGACGATCAGGACAGCGACGCTTCCGACAGTGAGACCGCTTCCGATGAAGCGACTGATGAAACTACCAAGGGCGATACCTCGTCCGATGCGACGGATTCCAGCAAGTCGGATTCCAATAAGCCCAGCGGCAAGCCCGGCTCCGGCTCCGACTCCCGCCCCGATAAGCCCAGCGGCAGCGCGCCCAGCGGCAACGGCGGGCC
>ENA-ORSL01002295-ORSL01002295.1-human-gut-metagenome-genome-assembly--contig:-NODE-2295-length-14074-cov-7.034025_pt1 | contig 14074 bp, 10 predicted proteins | sample MGYA00242190_ERZ509157 | MGnify/ENA primary metagenome ERZ509157 (study PRJEB26280, sample SAMEA2338664) | human gut metagenome | biome: human gut; feature: human-associated habitat; material: faeces...
CCCTTCCAGCCAACAGGCGAGTCATGGGTAAGAACATCAAAGACGATCATGTGTCTGGTTGCCGGGTCGAAACGCTCCAAAGCCATAATGTCATGGCCGGATAACTTCTGCGCCCCGGATTGCTGTCTGGCCTCTGCCAGCATTTCCCCGATGGTGCGGGCTTTCTCCGGCAGACGGTATTCGGCCTGCACCTTGCGGATCAAATCCATGCACTCCTGATCCGACAGTGGGCGGAGCTTGTCCAGAAGGCCTTCCGCCGTTTCTTTCGTTGCCGGGTTCGGCGCATAGCGCCATGTCATGTAAATCTCATTCAGGGCAGCGTTCTGATTGGTACTTTCAATCTGAAACACCATCCTCATTTCTGCTTCTGTCAGTTTCATTGCCAGCCTCCTTCAAAAATGGGTATAAAAAAACGCCATAGGTTTTTTGAGCCTACGGCGTTTCTTGCGATATTCACAATTCCAAACTTTCCAGCCACTCGTCAAAAGATTTCTTGGAAACGCGGATCGCATTGCCTATGCGGACGATCCTGAACTCCTCCTGCTTGACGAGCTGATATGCGGTTGTGCGACCGATGTTGAGCATGGCCGCAATCTGTTCCACGGTATATGTGCGCGGTTCCGGCAGTGACTTTTTCTCTTTCTTGTCCATAGTAACCTCCATGTATTTGCCTTGTCATTTTGACTAAGGGAGTGAAGAATGGCAGTAGCAATCGGCTTTGGCTGGGTGTCCTCTTGCTAAGAATTTGCTAATAGGACCACCCAACGGACACATAAAACTGCGTCAGAATAGGTGTTTTGCACCATAAAGTTCGTTTACTACAAGTCATTCTGCGTAAGGGATGATATTGGAAGTTACATCCGAACCGTGTATCACATGGTAAGCCATACTCCTAAGCGATAGGTCAGAGGTTCGAATCCTCCTTGGGGTGCCAAAAAGTGCCTAGTTTTCCGAAAAATAAGGTAAATTAGGCACTTTTTGATTTTTTCTTATTTCAGGGAAAAATTGGTTCTACAGGGCAATGGAGCTGTTGTTTGGGCATCTGATTCCAGAAAGAAATTTTTTTCTTTTTTGCTAACAGTGTTAGCTAGAAAAGGACGATTTTGCTAACGAAAATGCCTACGTTGCTAACAAGACGCAAACCAGATGTTCTATTCTAGCTAACAAAAAAAGTGTTTGGTTCATTTTCGCCTTAGTAAAGTTCTGCTTTCTTGTAGATTTCCTGTGTTAGCAGCGTTTGGCTGCTTATGTAGAAACTTCTGTGTGAGGCTCCGGTTAGGCTATCAGTTTTTGAATCAAAAAGGCGAGAAGCAAGCAATCTGCTTCTCGCCTTTTCAATATCAAACCTTATTTACAAGTACCTTCAGCAATTCCGTAGTTTGCGGGTCGGAAAGAAGTTTCATGATGATGGATAGTCGATCCTCTGTTGATTCCGGTGTTGTGGGCTGTTCTGTATTTGGCAGAGAAGGTGTGAAAGTCTCTTTCTTTTGGTAAAATGCTTGTTCCAGTCTTTGGGCGTTTTTACGTCTGTCATCATCGAGAACATGTGCATACTGCTCTGTGACCATGGTTGCCTGTGCATGACCGCTGTCCCCCTGCACCATCTTAATATCACCACCGCTTAATTTGAGCTTGTAGGTGATGCTGGAATGGCGTAAACTGTGAAAGACGACAGGGGGAAGATCATGTTTTTCTATAAGGCCTTTCAGCATATGGGTAATTACCTGGCTTTCCATAGGCCGCCCAATTGGACTGCAAAACACAAGATTATAGTCATTGTATTCGTCTCCGAACAATGATTTTTCCTCGTCCACAGTAGCCTTTCTCTCAATCAGCATCTTTGCAACGGTTTCCGGCAAGAATACTTTCCGTGTACTTGTTTCCGTTTTTGGTTTTTTGAGGACAAGTGCGGTGGTAGTTTTTCCGATTATGGCAGGAAACTGGAAAACCACATCCCTCTTATTTAGGGCAGATAACGCATCCCGGTTCACACGTTGCAGTTCCTTATTGATAAATATGAATGCCTCGCCATTTTGGATAGCGGTATCGGATATTTCAACGCAGTCCCAGGTTAGGGCAAGCATTTCTCCAATACGAAGGGAGCAGGAGAAAGCCAAGTTCATGGCCAATCTTAAAATGTCATCGTCGCATAGAGAGAGGGCTTTTTGCAGCGTTTTCATATCCCATATTTCACGTTTGGCGTGTTCCTCTTTTGGGAGCGTTGCCCGGTCACAGGGGTTTCGTTGGAGAAGGTCCCATTTGACTGCTTGATTGAAACAGCTACGGAGCAGCTTGTGAATCTCACGGACCGTATGGGCGGTAAGATACTCGTTTTGTGGCTTCCTATGATTGGTGGCTTTGGAGCGAACCCGTAGGAGGCTCTGATAGTATTTATCCAGTACATGAGTGGAAATATCCTTTATTTGCATTGGACCCAGCATAGGGGCAATGTAGTTCAGGTACAAACTTCGTTTGCTCTCATAGGTTGACATTGCCCAGGAATTGACACCGTAGACGCTCATGTATTCTTCCATCAGCTCGTTTAGGGTCTTAGCGGATGGAACGACAATAGTTCCTACAAATTCCTGTGCCTCAATTTCTTTCTTACGCCTTTTTGCTTCTTCGTTTGTAGCGAAGGTTTCCCACTTTTGGTGTTCTTTTCCGTTTTCATCTTCACAGCGATATATTACACAGTAACGATTTCGCCGCTTACGGATTGTTGCCATTTTTACACCTCGCAATCTTTGACAATTTTGTATTTGCTTTGGGAATGATACCATTTTTCAAAGGTTTCACGCATAATCCGTTTGTGATTGCAGATTACGACGGTCTCAATTTTTGCATGATCTACCAGCCAGTAGGCCCCGCCAGGTGAAAGCCCTAAGAGGCTGCCAAAGTCAGGAATTGATAGGGTGTCCCCCCATTTTGTTCCAGGAAGGACCCCATCAACCCGCTTGTAATGGAACTGGCTGGAATACCATTCATCAAATGACTCAACCATGATCCGCATTCCCCTGCCAATGACCCTTACCTCAAAAAAACCTTTCTTGACAAGCCAATAAGATTCCGTTTTGCATATGCCTAAGAGCATCTGCATTTCACGAACAGACATACTCGTTTTCTTCACTGTATACTCCTCCTATTGCTATTATGTGTGTGCGGTTAACCTGGGCATATCATAACAGGTTGGAGGAAAGAAGTGAAATGTACGAAATTGCTCGCTGTACCTTATTTCCACACTTGACAAATCAGGCATTTCCCTCAAGCCATGCGTCAAAGCTCTTTTTAGAGATTCTGACCGTTTTCCCGACCTTTACAACACGGAAAAGTCCACTGCGACAAAGCTTATATGCGGCATCCCTACCGATTCCGAGAATATCTTGAATTTCGTCAACCCGATAAGTCCTTTTTTCATAAGAAACAGGATTGGAAAGAGTAGACTCGTTCATTTTCTGAATTGTGTTTTCAAAATCAACCATTTACCAGCACATCCTTCCAACTTTTTGATTTGTAACGATTTGGAAATCCCAACCATACCGAAGCCCACAGTAAGTACACACTTCTTTTTCCGTTTGGAAAGGGCGGCTTCGCCGGATGGTATGTTTACCGGATTGGTAGAATTGTGAGGCGCATACTGGGCATAGAGAGAGTTCTATGGTGTCCTTTTCATGTATGTTCATAGTACAATCACTCCTTTTTTGAGAATAAATATCCCTTCACTTATCGCGGCGAAAAAGGCGTTTTGTTAGGGTATGTTTTTGATATTTTTCAAAATTTTATTTTTGGCAACTTTCACAGACTCGTAGATGCTCAGAAAAGTAGTACCTTCAAGAGCGGCAATTTCTCGCAATGTTTTTCCATCAACTAAATGAAGCCAAACCCTCCGTCTCTGTGTCGCAGTCAAGCAGCTATTGAATTTCTCCATGAGAATGCTGCATAGTTCGGTTCGTTCAAGGCTTGACAAGGACATAAAAAATAGGTCCTCCGGGGAATCCTCCGTGGCAGCTTCTTCGGACATTCCATCTATGTACAACGTATTATCCGCAAAAACATGACGTTCCTTTTCTTCATTGTGGTAGTCCTCGTCGGACCACTTCTTCCAATACTCAAATTCTTCATCGCTGCTGAACATATCTCTTGTCAGGCGTGAAATCGTACCCATAGAATCTCTATATACGAGCGCATTCCGATCCTTTTTGTTCAGAACATACAGATTGTTGTTATCAAACATTTTTGTAACCTCCAGATTCTTGAAATTTGAAAATCAAAAATCTGGCTGTCACGGATATTTAGCAACAAAGCAGTGCCAATTGTGTAGCATATATTCCTTTCTGCCTAGCTATGTCCAAAGGACACAAATGCTGCCAGCAGAAAAGAACCTTCAAAAATGCAGCCAAAAAAGGGTGCATAAAAGCTAGGGTACCAATACTGCGCTTCTCAGATGGTGAGAACAGCATTATTTGTATCCTTTGGCCCTTGTACTTCAGGCTGTAGATATTTAATGTTCTAGAAAAAATAAAAGCCGGGCATGAATACGACAGAGTAAACTTGTTACTCATCGTTTTTCATGCCCGGCTATTTGGTGGTGTTTCATTATGCGGTCAGTGACCGCATACCCCGTTGCTCGGTGCTATGATGGAATATTGAAGAATGGTAGTCGATAATGGGTAATCCGCTGATCGGCGGTAGAATAGCGGTGTCCTACTCCGGCGATACGCCAGATTGATTTCGGTGATTTTTCTGCACCTGGGACACTTGCACTCGATAATGCCGGTACTTGGCGTCGTTTTATAGAAGATTGTCATATTGCATTGCTTGCATTTTACGGCAATGCGCATTTCCTGTTTACCGGTAGTTTCCATACGTCTCTACTTCCTTTGCTAAAGAAGGTTCCTGTCCAGCAGCCCCAGTTGTTCCATACGGAAAGACAGGGCAGACTTGGAGGCCCCTAAAACCTCTGCCAAGCGGCAAAAGCTTTCATACTTGTTCGGTGTGTATTTTTTGCTTAGAGTGCCGATGTGTTCACCCAGCCCCACAAGGAACATCCCTTCCCGGATGGCATTCTCTGGCATCAGCAGTGCTGCGGCCAGAGCATCAGCCTGCCATTCTGTCCAGTCGGTAACGGTCCTGTGTTCTTTGGGTTTCTTCCGGGTATGGTACATCAATTGTTGTGCGGAGGAAAAATGCCCCGGAAAGGCTTTATAGAGGACTTGGTGGGAAATCTCATGGGCCAGCGTATAGTTCTTCCGTCCGGCATTACGGGGCGAAAGGCATAGCCGTCCGTCGATCAGAATGGTATTTCCATCCAGATAGTAAAGGCATCCCTCATTTTCCATATAAATGGTCACAAACTGCTCATCTGGTGAAGTAACGCCCAGGATAGAGCCGTCCAGAGAGAGAATTTGATAATCCACCTCCAGGCCCAATACATCGGCCAGCTTTTCCGGCTCGACCTGATAACACAGATGGTTTTCCGGGACATATGCTTCCGTGTAAACGGAAAGGATTTTTTGGGCGATCTGCTCTATATCGCTTCTGGAAAGAATGGGTGCTGTCATACCGCCACCTCCATAACGGTGATTGAATCTTATTAGTACAAATGTTCGTTAAATGTTTGTGCCGATATAATAGCACCGTAAATTACCTGTTGTCAAGAAAAATTTGGAGATTGAAACAAAAAATTCTAAGTGATAGTATAACCATTGGAAAAATGAAAGCACAGAATCCAATATACTTATTATAAACATATTAGACTTAGTGCGGCCCTGATAATCATAGAAACAGCGGGATTCAGAACGGGACGAATAAAAAAGCTTTCGTCAAGGAATCCCCTTGACGAAAGAACGGCTGATTTCTCTTGGGAAATCGGCTCTTTTCTTATTCCTGACCAAAGTAATGACGGCGAATGTGCTTTTTATGCAATGCCGGACATGGCACTGGCAATCTCCAGCAGACGGCGTTTGGACTGCATAGATGGATGGGTGTACATTTGCAGCGTGGTTTTGACATTTGCATGGCCCAGAATTTCCGAAAGGGTTTTTGCATCCATTCCCCGTTCAATGCAGCGTGTGGCAAAGGAGTGGCGAAGCACATGATAATTCCGGGTCGGAATATCCAAGGAAAGCTGGAATCGCCTGAAACGGTATTGCAGTGTTCGGGGTTCCATTGGTTTACTGCTCCCGGTTAAGATATAGTTTTCCGGTTTTGTGCATAGCGGACGAAGCAGAGAAAGCATTTTTGCCGTCAGGGGCAAATTCCGAAGGGAACATTCACTTTTGGGTGTCTGAAGGACCAGTTCCGTGCATCCTCCGTAATTGATACGGTAGGCCGTGCGCCGGATATGCAGCAGGCCGCTGTGAAAATCTATATCGGACCAACGAAGGGCGCAGACCTCTCCCAGCCGGATGCCGGTATCCAGACATAAAAGATAGGAAAGGTTCTCTAAATTAGGATTCTGCATCGCTGCTGCGGTAATGCGCTGGCTTTCCCATTCGGAAAGGACATCAATTTGCTTTTGCTTCACCGCAGGGCTGTGGAACTCCTCGTCCCCACGGTAATGGTATTTCCGTTTCGCCAGTTTCAGTGCCGATTTGACCAGAACACAAATATCGTTGACAGTCTTGGGCGATAACCCGCCTTTTCCGTCCAGTCTGCCGGATTTTAGTTTCTTTTCCACAAACAGTCTCAGCAGCTCCTCGGTCAGGTCGCATACCCGGTATGCCCCCAGCTCCGGTTGGATATGCTTTTCAATCAATATCCGATACCGTTCCCGGGTGGTGGGCTTGACCTGACCGTTCTCTTCCTGCCAGTTGACAAAAAGCTCTTTGACCGTCATGGTGCAGCCGCAAAGCTGCCTTTTGTGGTGTGCCTCTTGCTGGGTTTTCAGTTTTTGCCGCACCTCCCCATAGGTTGGGCCGTAAACGGAGTGATAGATTGCCCGCCCATCCGGCCTGCGGTCTACGATATAGCGGCCCTCCCAGCGTCCATCCTTGCGTTTGTAGATATTCTCTCCTCGCCTGGGCATCGGCAATTCCTCCTGTGACCACGATTTTGACGGTTAAAGCAGAAAACTTGCTGTCCTCCCGTTGCTTTTCTGCACAAAAAGAGAGCAAGCTTTCTAGCCAATACAGAAAACAATTGTTGTTTTATTACAAAACCCGGCAATTTTCAGCATTGCGGATTGACAAGTAAAGAACTTATGATATAATAAGTTTGTACGAATGGGAGCTTATATGGATCAGAATGCTTTCGTCAAGGGGATTCCTTAGCGAAATCGATTCCGGCTTCCCGGGTTTCTGTTTCCATATGTAGTATGGCACAGAAATTCGTTTTTAACAATTGAATTGCTGCATGGTGTCCCATGTCCTGGGTCGGTTGAGAAAGCTCAGGCGTGGAGATTAGGGAACCGGTGGAAATCCGGGCTATACCCGTAGCTGTAAGCGCAGATGCCTGTATCCTTGGAGAGATCCGGTCATTGGGGAAACCTGAGAAGGCTGGATACAGACGAAGAAGGCTTTCGCCTCTGAGATGCGCAGAGCCAGAATACCGACCATGTGAGAACCCGGAGCGCATCCCTGAGATGGGGTGAAGGAAGGCAGGATGTGAAAACATACGGTCACACTGGCAGAAGTCTGCCTGTGTGGCTTTTTCTTTTGCCTGAAAACTGCATATCGGTTTTGTGGCCTGTGGTGAACGGGCTGAACAAGGGAAGCCGGTGGAAGTCCGGCGCAGACGCGCTACTGTAATGTGCCGAAGGTATTGCCCAATTGCCATTGCTGAAAAGTGAGAAGGCGGCAGTGCTGCACAGAGCCAGGAGACCTACAAAACCACGGATTGATCTTTGGACGCGAAAGAAACCGTGAGATCCCACCAATGTAGAGGCATTGCGCCTGATAATGGAGGGACACGGTGTGAGTAACAAAGACAAGCCTTATCGTTTTGATCCACAACGGTGGAAACAGCAGCAGCTGGAGACAATGACCAACGCCGCCATGCGGCGCAAGGACGCCGAGTTTGTAGCTGCACACCGGGACGACACAGACGAACAGCTGATTGCCTATCTCCAGCAGTGCGCCCAGGAGCTTGGGCATACGCCCTACCCCAGAGAGGTATTCGGGGGTGCTATGATTGGGGAACGGTTCGGCGGATGGTCCAGAGCGGTAGATGTTGCTGGGCTGCCCTACCCAACACATAAGGTCAGCGATAAGGGCAGGCGGATCTACCGCAAAACCATGAAAGAGCAGTCCCGTGTATTCGACGAACGTCAGGCACAAAAACGGGAAGCCATCCGGGCTGTGAATCAAGAAAAGGCCGCTGTCGCTCAGGCCGAGAAACAGGCCCGCTTAGAGCGGGATGCCCGGTGGGGAGAATCCCACGGGGATAAGATGAGCGACGATGAGATACTGGAGTACCTTCGTACCTGCGCCGAGGCGCTGGGCCACTCCCCCTATTCCTATGAGGTTGAGGGTGGGCGGTATATTGCGGGGCGGTTTGTCTGCTGGTCTATTGCATTGACCGAGGCCAAGCTGCCGCTGCCGAAGGGATGCCATAAGCCGAGGCGGGAACAGAAGTTGGAGTTCCTGGCGAGGAAAAATGGGTGTCAACCGGGGAGTGACCCGGAGACATATAAGTGAATACCGATGTCGTATTGCGACACCGGTTTGCGGGATTGTGCCAGGATAGCTTAGGCTGGAGCGTGACGAAGTAAGCGGGGGTGATTTCTGCTTTTGTATGGTGGGCCCCAATGGAAGCGGGGATCGTTGCGGACACGACGGAGAAGTTCACAAATCATGGTGTCAACAGTCGAAAGGCTGTGACATAAATATTTTACAAAGGAGCGAAAACCTATGAAAATGGCAAAACGTATCCTGTCTTTGGTCTTAGTTCTGGTGATGTTCGCATCGCTGAGCGTGACCGCATTCGCAGACACCCCTGCGACCCCGTACATCAATGTGACCGTTAGGAACTCCCGGAGCGGTGCTACCCCTTCTTGGACTGTTGCTGCGACGACTGGTGCAAGCGTGAAGTCTGCACTTGATGCTGACACCGCACACGCAATTGAGTGGGATAATACTGTTCAAGACTATTATGATCACTCTAAGCTTCATTCCGCACTTGTCTCTTACGCTGGCTTTGGAAGCACTGGCTTTAACAAGGTTTACGCTGAGGATGTCACAAATCTGAAGGCTGCAGGCAAGGGCTATGATGATGCTGCTATCGCAGAAATTGACTGGTGCTCTGGTATTTATCAGGGATATGGACTGGTTGATCATGATGAAGTGGCTGGTACGTATACCTACATTTACGCTGGGTATGACTGGACTTACACCAATGCTGATGGTGGAGAGATTTGGGACTACATGTGCTGCTACAATGTCTCTGCAGATGAAGTAATTCACCTGACTTATGGGTTCACCGTTACCGACCCGTGGGTACGGACCGCTCCTCTTGGCGAGAACGGTTAAGTTAAGTAGATTGTATATCCGTAATTGAATAATGTTGAGGCGGCCCTGTCCGATGATGGGGTCGCCTTTTTTTGCAAGGGAATTGCTTCCGATAAAAACCAGTAGTCTCAGCCAGTTCCCTTGTAAAGGGAGGTTGACGACAATGAGTAGTACACCATTGGTACGCCGGTTGATGAGCTGGGTCCTTGCCATTTGTTTGATTGTTCCATATATACCTTCCCCAGCATATGCAGCGGAGGATGATAACAGTACAGTAGTAGAAGAAGTATCGTCTGATGTTATTGAGGAAGCAGATGAAACAAGACAAGATATAGACCTTGCTGCAGAATCCGATGAGGAAACAGATAGTGGTTCCTTGTCAGATTCTGCAACAACTGATGTACCGTGTGACAATACGATAGAAGAAAATGCAGCGACAGATGATTCCGACATCATTGCTGCTCCAGACGGATATGTTGAGTCAGAGAAACCTGGCACAGTTGTTTCTGAAAGTGAATTTTTAAGCGAGGAAATTGACACAGAGAGTGTTTATATGACATCGTTGAAAGTCATTCGGCAGAGCTCTGGCAATGAAATTCCCCTGAATATTGACTTTGATCAGGAAATTGGAAAAAACGTTTATGAGATTAGAACTGCCTCTGGCATATTTGAGAACGAGTTATCGCTTCAAATAGAAACTAGTGTAGAGAATACGGAAATTTATTTGAACGGTAGCGCTGATTCATATGTATCTGGTTCTACTGTATACTTGAATGAGTATGAGCAGGAAACAGATGGTGAAGAAAGCTATGTTAAGATTCCGATTAGACTAGTCTCGGAGAATGAAGATCAAAGTCAAAGTGAAAAAGAATACATTCTTTTCGTTTTGCTGGCAAAGTGCTACCCTGTGATCGATACACAGCCTGAGTCCGTGGCAAAGGCCAAGAATCCGATAACGAAAGCCAGCCTGACGGTGGGTGCTACAGCGACAGGCAATGGCACCCTTTCTTATCAATGGTATGAGGTTGGAGAAAACGGAGCGGAAAAGCTCACGGATTCCAATGCAACAACCAGCACCTACAAGGTGGCGCTGAAGAACCTCGGCATTCGGAGCTTTTACTGTGAGGTAACGAACACAGTAGATGAGAAAAGCTATTCTGTAAATACTGATACTGTTACAGTTACGGTATATCAGGCCTATGTACAGTCTCTGGTTATAGCTGAGGGCGAAAATCAAGTGTTCAAGGGGTATGGTACATGGCCCGGGAAGGAATTTAATGTCACACTTGATTCCTTTGGAACCTATACCCTTATGATGCAGCCCATGAATACGGCCATAGCAAATACCTATTCTATGAGTATAAGCTATAACGGAAAGGCTGCTGAAGCTGGTGCTTTTCAAGATAAACTGACACTGGATATGTCAAAGATTTCTGAGAGCAACGGCTATTTTACAGTAGAGGTGGGCACATATGACACAGCAAAGGGGGTATATGCGTCAAGCGAACTTTATAGGTTTAATGTAAAAGTAGAAAGTGATTATACACCGACTATCACGACACAGCCGCAATCAGTAGCATCTAAGCTCACATCGGAAAAAGCGACATTAACAGTTGAAGCAACAGTATCAAAAGGAGATATATCCTATCAGTGGTACAAAGTTGATGAAGCTGGAGATGTGCAGCTGAGTGATGAGCAGGCTTCCACCAACACCTATACAGTTCCAATGGATGTGTATGGTTCCAACAGCTTTTATTGTATTGTAACAAATACGATAGCAGGAAAAACATTTTCCCGTAAAAGTGATGTTGTAACCGTAACAGTATACCATGAATATGTAGATGCGCTGACATTTAAGGCAGGTAACGCGCCCCTATATCGTGATTCTGGTAGTTGGCAAGGCAGAGTTTTTGACATTGAAATCAATGATCGAAATGACTATGAGATTCGCCTTGTAACGTACACCTATATGGGAAATGCCAAGGCAACAACTACAACTACGTACAATGGGGGGAGTGGAGTACGGGAAGCCTATAAATCCCAAGTTGCTTTTGACTCCAGCAAATTTGCATATGGAGATAGCGGACGCTTTTTGATTGAAGTTGGCGATTTTGACACTGATCAAGACCGATACATTTCCAGTGAAAGATATTTGTATAATATCTACAAGTTTCCTGGAATAAAATCTCTTGATATATCCGAATCTGGCAATTCGCTTTCATTGACGGATGACCTTTGCGACGCTTCCAACATGAGGAAGACGCAGACAAAAACGACTCAAGCAGTTACGAGCGGCACCGTAACAATGCGAATTTCTCCAATTCAAGATACAACAGCTGTTTATATTGGCAACTCAGTGAATGCGGGAACGGAGGCAACAATCGCTCCGGCAGATTACCCAGTTGTCTATGAAGGGAAATATCCTTATGCGGTTGTTCCAGTGAAACTTGTCGCACCCAATGGAACGGAGCGGACATATAATGTACTCCTACAAATTAAAGATTCTCGGATTAGAGTCGATAGTCAACCTACGGATGTTACATGTTATACCGGAGATAAGGTTTCATTGACGATAGCCGCTGCTGCACTGGATGGAAGCACACTCTCCTATCAGTGGTATAAGGACACCGAAAATGGTGCAGAATTGATTCAAGGTGCAATAAGTGCGACATTTATCCCAACTACAGATGCGGCTGGAATATTTGCGTATTACTGTGTTATTACAGCAACACTGGACGGAGCAAACTACTCTGTAAAATCGGATGTTGCATCTGTAACCATTAGGGATAGCAATGATTTTGTACCGGTAATTATCTCGCAGCCAGAAAGTCGTGTTAGCTGCAACCAAGGTGACGAGATAACGCTATCTATTGATGTACTTAATCCATCTAAAGGTGAGTTGAGCTATCAGTGGTATTTGGGTACAGCACCTGTTGATGAGCCCTCTGCAAAGACAAAGGATTATAAGCCGACAACAAATCGAAATATTTCGAAGACATATTACTGTGTTGTAACAAATACCGTAGATGGAAAAGCATACACAGTAACTTCGAGTAAGGTGAAGGTGGATGTTAGCCTTACAGAGAATATCCAGGCTGCAGAGATTACTGAGCAACCTGGAACGTATGTTTTGGATAATAGAGGAAATATTATTTATGGTGGATATTCAGCAACCGCAAAAAGTGGGGGATTCCCGGCTCCATTCAATGTACGTTTTGAATATTTCGACTATGATACCAAATCAACGGTTGAGCTTTACCATTCTACGACAAATACGTATGATGGAGCTGAAGTTGTAAAGGATGCGACATTCAGTGAAACCCGTTCTGGCAACACGGGAAAGGGCAGCTATTTTAAAGACTATAAAGTTACCCCTAATACAGTTTATCCAACTGGTGAACACTACTTCTACGTTGTAATCACCCTATCCCCCAGCGACAAAAATTCCACCGTCAAACCGGTATCTACGAAGTCTGACATCCTGAAAATCGACTTCACAGATCGTGAGACGACCATGGACGGCGCTGGTACGGAACAGAACCCCTACATCATCAAGACAACGGAGCATCTGTCTGAAATCCAGAAGATGGTCGCTGACGGCGATTCCTTCGCCGGGGCCTACTTCCAGATCGCAAACGATGTTTCGCTGCCCACGAATTGGACGCCTATTGGCACACGGGACACTGCCTTCTCTGGCCATATTGACGGCAACCACAAGAAATTGACGGTTCCGGCTGGCGAGAAGCCTTTGCTGGGCTGCATCAACGGTGCCTCCGTAAAAGACTTGGATATTTACGGTGAGCAGATTGAAGGAGCGGGCCTGGTCAATGACTTTACCGGTGTCGGCCTGGATGGCAGCGCCATCGTCCTGGACAACGTAACGCTGAAAAGCGGCTCCAAAACCCTGAAATCCGGTCTGGTAGCGGCTGGCGCTGGCAACGGCTACGCCTCTGCCAGTGCGGGCTTCGTTATGACCATCCGCAACTGCACCATCGAGAGCAATGTTGTGGTCGGCTATACCGAGACGGAGAGCCAGATTGGTTCCTTTGCCGGACGGTTCCAGGGTACCATCGAGAACTGCACCAGCTCCGCAACAGTCAAGGGCAAGAACTATGTAGGCGGCATCATCGGCACCAGAGACAACGCCATGGCCCAATGCGTTGTCAAAAACTCTACGTTCCACGGCACCGTAGAATCCTCCGGCTCCTACGCCGGTGGTATCGTCGGCGGCGGCTACGACAACTCCACCGCCCCCAACGGCGCTTGCCCCACCATCCTGGCCTGCACCGTGGACGGGACCGTGAAGGGCAACGAGCGTGTCGGCGGCATCTTCGGCGGCGACGGCTTCGTGGCCCAGACCTGGGATAATGTGGTTGGCTCTATCAGCGCCAACAGCTTTACAGGCAAGGTCAACGGCAGCAAGTATGTCGGTGCCATCATCGGCTACCGAGACAGCCTGAACCGGTACGACAACATCTCCGCCAATACCTTCTCCGCAGGCTGCGGTGCGGATAGGGGTATCGGTTTCGTGAAGTACCTGGATACCAGCTATGCCAATCCTACCAAGATGAACGGAACCATCGTATTCAGCACGGAGGGTACTACCAAAAACTGCCCCGCTGTAGAGGGTT
>ENA-ORSL01002303-ORSL01002303.1-human-gut-metagenome-genome-assembly--contig:-NODE-2303-length-14028-cov-8.084234_pt1 | contig 14028 bp, 11 predicted proteins | sample MGYA00242190_ERZ509157 | MGnify/ENA primary metagenome ERZ509157 (study PRJEB26280, sample SAMEA2338664) | human gut metagenome | biome: human gut; feature: human-associated habitat; material: faeces...
TAGAAAGAGGGCTGCGCCCTAACGGTTATTTTCCGTTAATGCGACAGCCCCTTTCGCATATTCAAAATGGAACATCAATTTTCTGAAAGTGGGTGGACAGAAATGAAAGAAACGAAGCTTGGCAGCTGCGAAACAGAATAAAAATGAAGTCTTGCTGTGCAGAAGTGCCGTTTGATGATGCACTTCTTTTTTTAACCGCAAATTGGAAAACCTATGTTCGTTTTTGGCTATACTTTTTATATTTTTTGTGATATACTTTTTTAGTGACCTTTTCGCAGGGTCACTGAGAAAGGAAAACGAGAAATGGAGTTCAAACTACATTCAGACTATACCATGATGGGCGACCAGCCGGAGGCGGTGGCGCGGCTTGCCGCGGGGATCGCGGAGGGCAGGAAATATCAGACTTTGATGGGCGTGACGGGGTCCGGCAAGACCTTCACGATGGCGAATCTGATCCAGCAGGTGCAGAAGCCGACGCTGGTGATTTCCCATAATAAGACGCTGGCAGCGCAGCTGCATGGCGAGTTTAAGGAGTTCTTCCCGGAGAACGCGGTGGAGTATTTTGTCAGCTACTACGATTATTACCAACCGGAGGCCTATGTACCTTCGACGGACACCTATATAGAAAAGGACTCGGACATCAACGACGAAATCGAAAAGCTGCGTCACTCGGCGACAGCGGCACTTGCAGAGCGTAAAGATGTAATTATTGTCGCATCGGTTTCGTGCATCTACGGCTTAGGAAGTCCGTTTGATTACGAAAACCAGATGCTTTCGCTGCGTCCGGGCATGACGAAGCCGCGTAAGGATATTTTGCGAAAACTCGTGGACATTCAGTATGTCAGAAATGACATGGCTTTTGAACGCGGGAGTTTTCGTGTGCGCGGAGACGTCATCGATATCTATCCGGCAGGAGCAGAATCGGCGGTTCGGGTTGAACTTTTCGGAGACGAGGTGGAATCCATCAAGGAAATGAACCCGGTTACAGGCGAAATCATCGGGCTCAGAAACCACATTGCCGTATATCCGGCATCGCATTACGTAACATCTCCCGAGAAGATGGAAAAAGCAATCGAAACAATTGACGCTGAGCTGATTGAAAGAGTTCAGTGGTTCAAAGACCGCGGCAAACTCCTTGAAGCGCAGCGAATCGAGCAGAGGACAAGATATGACCTCGAGATGCTGCGTGAGGTGGGAAGCTGCAAGGGAATTGAGAACTACTCAAGGCATTTAAACGGACTGCCTGCGGGCACAAGGCCTTATACGCTGATTGACTACTTCCCGGACGATTTTTTGATTATTATCGACGAGTCGCATGTTATGCTTCCGCAGCTTCGTGCAATGTATGCGGGAGACCGTTCGCGTAAGTCATCGCTTGTGGAATACGGATTCCGCCTGCCATCGGCACTCGACAACAGACCGCTCAAATTTGAGGAGTTTGATAATCTCGTTAAGCAGATTGTTTTTGTCAGTGCGACTCCTGCGGATTACGAGAAAGAAGTTTCGGGCGGCATAAACGCAGAGCAGATAATAAGGCCGACGGGCCTTCTCGATCCGCCGATTACGGTTGTTCCCACCGAGGGGCAGATCGACCACCTCATAGGAGAAATCAACAAAGTTACGGAACGCGGTGAGCGCGTTCTGGTGACAACTTTAACCAAAAAGATGGCAGAGAGTTTGACAGACTACCTCAAAGGGGTAAATATAAAGGTAAGATATCTGCATTCAGAGGTCGATACCCTTGAACGAATGGAAATCATACGGGATCTGCGGCTGGGCGTTTTCGATGTTTTGGTCGGAATTAATTTGCTCAGAGAAGGACTGGATATACCGGAGGTTTCGCTTGTGGCAATTTTGGACGCGGACAAGGAAGGCTTCCTGCGTACCGAGACCTCGCTGATTCAGACCATCGGAAGAGCCGCACGAAATGCGGACGGCAGAGTTATCATGTATGCGGACCGCATCAGCAAGGCGATGGATGTGGCGATGAAAGAGACCGACAGAAGGCGCAAAATTCAGGACGATTACAATAAGGCACATGGAATCACGCCGGCATCGGTCAAGAAGTCGGTTCGTTCCGTTATCGAGGCCACGAAGGTTATGGAGCCTTCGATGGAAGAATACAAGGGCAAGACGCCGCTTGAATTGACAAAGAAAGAATTGAATGACTATATAAAGAAACTGGAGAAGGAAATGAAGCAGGCAGCGCAGGATTTACAATTTGAACGCGCGGCACAGCTCAGAGACCGGATTTTTGAATATAAGGTCAGATTATAAATTGGATTACAAAGGAGACACAATGTCAAAAGACATCATTATAAGGGGTGCAAACGAAAACAATTTAAAAAATCTCGATGTGGTGATTCCAAGAGACAAAATGGTGGTTTTAACAGGGCTTTCGGGATCCGGCAAGTCATCGCTTGCTTTTGATACCATTTATGCGGAGGGACAGAGAAGATATATGGAGAGTCTTTCTTCGTATGCAAGGCAGTTCCTCGGGCAGATGGAGAAGCCGAATGTGGAGTATATCGAAGGGCTTTCGCCTGCGATTTCCATCGACCAGAAGACGACGAACCGCAATCCGCGTTCCACGGTGGGTACGGTTACGGAAATTCACGACTACCTGCGTCTGCTTTATGCGCGCGTTGGCAAACCGCACTGTCCGGTCTGCGGAAAGCCAATCAGCAGCCAGTCTGTCGACCAGATGGTCGATACCATCATGGAATTTGAAGAGGGTACGAAACTGATGGTACTTGCGCCGGTTATCCGTCAGCGTAAGGGTACACACGAAAAAATAATCGAAAGAATCCGCAAAGAAGGCTTTACCAGAGTCCGCATCGACGGCGAAATTTATCTGCTGGACGAGGACGAAATCAAGATGGAAAAGACGTTCAAGCATACGATTGAAATCGTAATCGACCGAATTGTCGTAAAACCCGGTCAGGAAGGACGAATTGCAGAAGCCTGCGAGCTTGCGATTGCCCAGGGAGACGGACTCGTTGAAGTGATCGGGGACTTTTATGACAGACACTATGAGAAGACATTCAGCACCAAGCTTGCCTGCCCGGATCACGGCGTGAGCATAGAAGAACTTGAACCGAGAATGTTTTCCTTCAATGCACCTTTCGGTGCATGTCCGCACTGCAACGGACTCGGATTCACACAGAAACTTGATCCGAAACTTTTGATAGATGAGAGCATAAGCATCGATGACGGAGCTCTTCAGCCGATTTTCGGAACGATGGAATTCAGCGGTTTTTACCGCCAGCTTGTTGACGCGCTTATCAAAGCGCACGGTGTGGATTCTTCCAGGCCGCTTTGCGAGCTGCCGGAGACATTCAAAAAGGAACTGTATTACGGCACAGGGAACAAACATCTCGTATACGATTATGTGAGCAGAAGCACCGGCACGGTTTCCCATCAGGACAGGCCGTTTGAGGGGGCACTGGTCAATATCGAACGCAGATACAGAGAGACGACGTCAGATTATTTCAAAGAAAAAATGGCACGATACATGGTCGTAAGGGAGTGTCCTGCGTGTCATGGTCGTAGACTCAAACCCGAAATTCTGGCGGTTACGGTAGGCGGCGTAAACATTGCGGAACTCTCTGAAATGTCGATAAAGGAAGCACTTGAATTTATCGACGGACTTGAACTTTCCGAAAAAGACGGCAAAATTGCTTATCAGATTTTGAAAGAGATAAAGGCAAGACTTCATTTCCTTGTGGATGTCGGACTTGACTATCTTACGCTCAGCAGAACCGCATCCACACTTTCGGGCGGTGAATCGCAGAGAATCCGGCTTGCAACGCAGATTGGATCCAGCCTTGTGGGTGTGCTTTATATCCTTGACGAACCAAGCATCGGACTTCACCAAAAGGACAACGAAAAACTGCTGCAGACGCTTCGTCATCTCACGGACATCGGCAACACACTAATTGTGGTTGAGCATGACGAGGATACCATGTACGCGGCGGATCACATCATAGACATAGGTCCCGGCGCCGGAATAAACGGCGGAGAACTTGTGGCACAGGGTACCGTTGAAGATATCAAAGCATGTAAGGAATCTCTTACCGGTCAGTACCTTTCAGGAGCAAAGAAAATTTTTGTCCCGGAACACAGAAGACCGGGAAACGGCGAGAAGCTTGTAATCAAGGGCGCACGCGAGAACAATCTGAAGAACATCGACGTTGAAATTCCGCTTGGCAAGTTTGTATGCGTTACGGGAGTCTCAGGCTCCGGAAAGAGCAGTTTGATCAACGAAATCCTGTACAAAGGTGCCGCGAGGGTTACAAACCGCCTTCAGGAGGAACCCGGAGAGTTCGACGAAATCCTCGGACTTGAGAATATTGACAAAGTGATCGACATTGACCAGTCGCCGATTGGCAAAACACCGCGTTCCAACCCGGCGACCTATACGGGAATGTTCAATCACATTCGTGATTTGTTCGCAAGCCTTCCGGAAGCAAAACTCCGCGGATACCAAAAAGGAAGATTCAGCTTCAATGTTAAAGGAGGCAGATGCGAGGCATGCAGCGGCGACGGAATCATATGCATTGAGATGCATTTCCTGCCGGATGTATATGTGCCTTGTGAAGTCTGCAAGGGCAAAAGATACAATCGAGAAACACTTGAAGTTAAATATAAAGGCAAAAGTATCTTCGATGTGCTTGACATGAGTGTCAAAGAAGGAGTAGAATTCTTTCAGAATGTGCCTTCCATAGCAAGACATCTTCGGACACTTGATGAAGTAGGACTGGGGTATATTAAGCTCGGGCAGCCGTCGACGCAGCTTTCGGGCGGCGAAGCACAGCGCGTCAAGCTTGCCTCAGAGCTGACAAAACGAAGTACAGGCAGGACCTTGTACATTCTGGATGAACCAACTACGGGACTGCATTTTGCGGATGTGGACAAGCTGCTTGCCGTTCTTGACAGACTCGTGGATGCCGGCAACACGGTTGTTGTAATCGAACACAACCTTGATGTAATAAAGCGTGCGGACCATATCATCGACCTTGGACCCGACGGCGGAAACCGCGGCGGGACAGTCGTTGTATCCGGAACACCGGAGGAAGTGGCTGCATGCAGCGAATCGTATACAGGACAATTTCTAAAAAAGCTTCTGTAACAATCACAAAAGGAAACAAAACGGAGGAAATCCAAAATGAAAGAAAAACTGAATCTGACGATGCTTACGGACTTTTATGAGATAACCATGGCAAACGGCTATTTCCAATCGGGCATGGCAGAGGACATTGCGTACTTCGATATGTTTTTCAGAAGAGTACCGGACGGCGGCGGATATGCCATCATGGCCGGTCTTGAACAGCTTATCGAGTATCTCCGGAACCTTACATTTACAGAGGAAGATATCGAATATCTTCGCAGCAAAGACATGTTTTGTGAAGAATTTCTCGATTATCTCAGGAACTTTGAGTTCAAATGTGATGTATGGGCCGTACCGGAAGGAACACCGATCTTTCCGCATGAACCGATTGTAACCGTAAGAGGGCCCGTTATGCAGGCGCAGTTCATCGAAACGATGGTGCTTCTTTGCATCAACCATCAGAGCATGATTGCGACCAAAGCAAACAGAATCGTCAGAGCCGCTCAGGGAAGAGCGGTCATGGAATTCGGATCAAGAAGAGCCCACGGCGCAGACGCTGCAATACTCGGAGCAAGAGCAGCTTATATCGGCGGATGCGCGGGAACCGCATGTGCAATCGCAGACAGAGACTACGGGATCGCAGCACTCGGCACGATGGCACACAGCTGGGTACAGATGTATCCGGACGAATATTCCGCATTCAAAAAATACGCCGAAATCTATCCTCAGAACTGCGTTCTGCTGGTAGATACATACAATGTGCTCAAATCGGGCGTACCGGCGGCAATTAAGGTGTTCAAAGAAATGAAACCGCAAAGCATGGGAATCCGAATCGACTCCGGCGATGTGGCATACTTGACCAAGAAAGCCCGCAAAATGCTTGATGACGCAGGACTTCAGGACTGCAAAATCGTTGTTTCAAACTCACTTGACGAATACATCATCCGTGATGTCATCCTTGAGGGAGCCTGCATCGACTCTTTGGGCGTAGGCGAACGACTCATTACTGCGAAGTCAGAACCTGTTTTCGGCGGCGTTTATAAGCTTGCAGCACTCGAAAAAGACGGCGTGCTGACACCGAAAATCAAAATTTCAGAGAATGTTGAAAAGATTACGAACCCGGGATTTAAAGGACTTTACCGACTGTACAGCAAAGCTACGGGCAAGGCACAGGGGGATGTAATGACGACTGCCGGTGAAACCATTCCTGAGCAGGGCGAGTACGAGATTTTCGATCCGAATGCGGTTTGGAAGAAAACAATCGTAAAGAACTACACGGTAAGAGATCTTCATGTTCCGATTTTCGAGAAGGGCAAATGCGTATACGAAAGTCCTTCCATTGAGGAAATCAAGAGCTACTGCAAGGAGCAGGTCGCAACTCTTTGGGATGAAACCCTCAGATTTGAGAACCCGCAGACATACTATGTTGATCTTTCGCAGAACCTTTGGGATATGAAGAACAAATTGCTGAGAGAGTATTCGGCGAAATAATTTCAAAACAGAACAACGGATAAAAACTGAGAAGAACCATAAAACCGACGGACAAAAGCGTGTTTTATGGTTTTTTTCGTAAAAGACTTGAAAAAGCAGAAATATATTGATACTACTTGATATCAATTAGTATCAAATTTAAAGAATGCAAAAATTATTCAAACCGGCCGAAATAAAGAGTTTGGTAGACAATGAAGCTTGCAGATGATATAATATCTCCTATGTGATTGAAACAATATGAATGGGGGATAAGGAATGAATCAAAAATTAACAGGCAAGCAGTATGCCCTGGTTGCGTCGATGCTTTTCGGAATGTTTTTCGGAGCGGGCAACCTCATTTTCCCGATTATACTCGGGGCAAAGGCGGGTTCGAGTTTAGTTCCTGCACTGATCGGAATGTTGATAACGGCAGTCGGAATGCCGCTTCTGGGAATCGTTGCACTTGGCGTATCGAAAAGCAGCGGTCTGATGGAAATGTCGAGCCGCGTCGCGAAAGGATACGGATATTTCTTTACATGTGCGCTCTATTTGACGATTGGGCCGTTCTTTGCAATACCAAGATGTGCGGCAACATCCTTTACGATGGGAATTGAGCCGCTTATCGACGGGAATGTGACGGTCGTGCAGGCAATTTTTACGACGCTTTTCTTTGCGGCGGTATTGTTCTTTGCGCTCAGACCGTCGAACATCATGAATTCAGTCGGTAAATATCTGAATCCGATTTTTCTCGTTTGCCTCGGGGTCTTGGTTATTGCGGCACTGATTTCACCGGAGCAGACGGTTTCAAGCGTGCCTGCAAGCGGGGATTATGCGGAGAATGCTTTTGCAACGGGCTTCCTGCAGGGCTATGACACCTTGGATGCACTCGCTTCTCTTGCGTTCGGCATTATCGTAATAAATGTTATTACGGGCATGGGCATTGAAGAACCGGGCGCGATTGCGAAAAACACGATTAAATCCGGCGTTTTCAGTATGATTTTAATGACAGTGATTTATGCATTGATTGCTATAGTGGGAGCGCAGAGCTACGGACTGTATGCGGATCAGCTTGCAGACCCTTCCTTTAACGGGGGAACGGCGTTTGCGGTTATCGCAAGACACTATCTCGGAAGCATAGGCATGATTGTACTGGCTCTGACGGTTACCTTCTGCTGCATGAAGACAGCAATCGGACTGGTTACATCGTGCGCGGACACTTTCTCGGAAATCTTTCCGCATTCGCTGTCCTATCGCAATTGGGCGATTGCATTTACGGCATTTTCGCTGCTCGTGTCCAACATTGGTCTTTCAAAGATTATTTCTTTCTCGGCACCGGTGCTGTACTTCTTGTATCCGCTTGCGATCGTGCTGATATTGCTCACGATTTTCGGAAAATATTTCGGACATTCGCGCATTGTCTATGTATGCGGAATCGGATTTACGATGATTGCTGCAGTGCTTGACCTGCTGCGCGTGAGCGGACTTGCACAGGGAGTTGTGGAATGGGCCTCCGGCTGGCTGCCGCTTTACACGATGGGCCTTGGCTGGCTGGTTCCGGGCGTTATAGGAAGCGTAGTCGGACTCATTGCCATGAAGTTTACAAAGAAAAACGCATAAAAAATACGCCTTTGGAAAGGCCTGCTGGGTGCAGGAAGTTCCGAAGGCGTTTTCTTATTTAATTTTACAGTGTGCCGGAAGCGTTCAAGACATTTTTAATCTTGTGCTGTACCATCGCCTGAATTGCGTCTCTGCCCGGCCCGAGGTATTTACGAGGGTCGAAGTCCGCCGGATTTTCAGCGATGTACTTGCGGACTTCCGCAGTCATTGCCAGACGAAGGTCAGTGTCAATGTTGACCTTGCAAATGCCGTACTTGGTCGCTTCGCGGATCATTTCCTCAGGAACGCCCTGCGCACCCGGAATGTCGCCGCCGTACTGATTGCACTTGTCAACGAATTCCTTCAGAACCGAGGATGCGCCGTGCAGAACAAGCGGTGTGTCCGGAATCAATTTATGGATGGCCTTCAGCCTTTCGAAATCAAGATAAGGCTCGCCTTTGAACTTGTATGCACCGTGGCTGGTGCCGATTGCGATTGCAAGGGAGTCAACCCCGGTCTTTTCTACGAATTCCGCGGCTTCATCAGGGTCTGTGAAAGTTGCCGAACGCGCGTCAACCTTGATATTGTCCTCGACGCCCGCAAGCTTTCCAAGTTCCGCTTCAACCACAACGCCGTGTGCGTGTGCGTATTCCACAACCTCTTTCGTGAGGCGGATATTTTCTTCAAACGAATGCTTGGAACCATCGATCATAACGGAAGTGAAACCATCGTCCACGCATTTCTTGCAGATGTCGAAGTCCTCGCCGTGGTCGAGGTGAAGCGCGATGTCAAGACCCGTATCGAGGATTGCAGCCTCTACGAGCTTCGTCAGATAAGCGGGCTTTGCGTATTTGCGCGCGCCTGCGGATACCTGAAGAATCAGCGGTGACTGTTCGATTTTCGCTGCTTCGACGATACCTTGAATGATTTCCATATTATTTACATTAAAAGCGCCGATTGCATAGTCGGATTGCAATGCTTTGGCGAACATTTCTTTCGTGGTGACTAATGCCATTTCTTACCTCCTGCTGTTTGGAAATTAAACTACATATAGTATACAACATCGGCGGCCGAAAAGAAAGATGGCAATTTTGGTTTTCCGCAATTATTCATCGGAAGCACCGCCAAGTCCCGACATAATCGGGCCGAGCATATCCATGATGCCCGAAAGGTCAGGAAGAGCCGAAGCGTTAATCAAAGATTCAGGATCGGAAGCCTTCGGCGCCTTCGGCAGTTTCTGCGGAGTTAAAGCCATCTGTCCCAGGTTATCGACCTTGCCCATGATTCCAACCATGCGGTGAAAGTCCTTTGCAAGCGCTGCAGGATGCGGCGGTCGGGCAGGAGGCCGAACGAGGGCTGCCGCAGAACCCGGAACGGGGCCGGCATTGCCGCCATCAAGTGCGGCGAAAACGAGCAGCAGAAGAAGCACGACGCCGATGGAATTTTGATTGTTCATTTATGTATTCCTCCCAAGAATGAAAGATGGTTCGCATAATTCTATAAAACATAATATGAAAGGACGCGCAATTTCGTGCGCCGCGCCGCATAGATTATTACATAAATCGGAAAAAGGGGGAAATTAAATGGATATCAATGAAAAAATGGCGGCAGAGATTGCCGCGCAGCTCGGGCTCGGAAGTAACGGGGGCGTGAACAAACAACTCCTCAGAGGACTCGAAAGTAAGTCGGACGAAGAACTGGCAAGGGACATTTTGCGAATGAAGGAGCAGCTTGCGGCGAGCAATATCAGTCCCGCACGGCAGAAAGCAATGCTGAAAAGTCTCATGCCGATGATGAACGCATCGCAGAAGGCAAGACTGGAGAAAATAATCAGGTTGATTTCGGAGTAACCTGCTTTATAAGTGGATTCAAGATAAAAGGGGCTGTGCCCTAACGGTTATTTTCCGTTAATGCGACAGCCCCCTTTTTTTGGGTACTCCCTTATAATGAGATTCGGCTTTTCACATGGCTATGCTGAAGTCGTTCGCTTTCGGTAAGCTGTGAGAGCTTAACCCCCTTATTCTTGGCATACTGCATTAGGGCGCGAAGAACCATCGTTTTTTCCATTTGGCTGAGCATAATCGGCTCAGACATCCTTTCGAGGGATTTCCTACATTTCTTCATCTGTCCATTCATAATCATACACCTCCATTATTTTGCCAGCGTTTTCTTCGTCTATGGCAAATTGATATGGGTGAAGAAAACCTATATATTCGCCGTTAAATACATTTACATATTTGTGATATCAAATTTTCGTAAATGTCCGAAAACTTCGAAAGGTAAGGGACGATGCCGATGCAAAAGCCAAAGGCAGCACCACTCGCGCCGGATCGGGCGATATTTCAGAGAGAAGGAAGCTCTCCGCAGCCCGTACCCATTGAAATTCCGACAAAAACGAAGAAACGGAAGGGATCGCTCACTTCCGTCTCGTATGGCGGAGGACATGGGACTCGAATCACTTTGCGTAGCCTGAAACCCGCATAAAAAGGAGGTTTTGCGCCACATTGTCTTTTCGTGTAATCAAAAGTGTAATCAAATCTATCCATTTTTCCCCATTTCAACATGTCTGTTTTCCAATCCACGATGTGTTTTTCGGAAACTGCTTAATTTTCTCGCTTTGATCACGTGATTTCAAGGACTTTGTACGCATCCGTGCTTGGATTGCATTCCATACTGTTTTTCTTTCGGCCTAGCTCCGCATGGTGCTGCTCCAGCTGTTTCGCTCGTTTCACCGCATGCTCCTGTGCATGTGCGATCAGATCGTAGACATTTGCGTTCTTTTTGTAACCCGGAATATAAGTTGTCAAATCTCTTATAACTTCATCATTTGATGCATAGCTTTTCGTGCTATACCGGAAGTGCTGAAGAAACCAAATCTCGAAGCAAGGATTAGAAAGTAAAAGTTCAACACCGCTTTCCTCCGCAAGTTTTCGTGCCTGATTGATCTGGCCCTGCTTTGAGATATCCGTATCGGTGTCGACCGCACAGAAAGCCAGATCGCCATTCTTCAGATCAAGTTCCTCACTTTGGATATACTGAACTGCTGATGCAACAATTCCAACCGGATCCGTTTCCGTTGAAGAAGTGAATCGAACTCGGTAGTCCTTGTTGTTTTGAAAAAGTTCATGGAAGTATAGCTTTTCTGTCTTGTTGCGACCCTCCGCAGCGATCAGGATCAGCTTTGTGCGGGATCGATTCACTTGACCTCTTTTCTTTTGTTTCACCGCTGCCATGCCAAGTCCTCCAATCCGATATTCGGGATAGCTCCATATCTGCCCTGCAAGTATCCTTTCCGCACATTTTCTGTTTTCCTAGGGGAAAACTCGTCCAGCGAGTAAAGTTCAGTGACACCGTTTTCGTGGTTCTTTTCTACAAAGTAGATCTGATCTCGCCGCAGAAGATCCAGCGATAGTGTTTCCACAGAATGTGTGTTGAAGATCAACTGTGCTTTGTTTGGATTGGTTTCCCTGCTATTAAACAGTTGGATCAGATATTCCAGGAAAAGCGGATGCAGACTGTTATCAATTTCATCGACAACAATGGTTCTGCCGTTTTCCAATGCATCCTTTATGATCGGGCCGAAAATGAAGATCCGTTTCGTGCCCTCTGATTCCGCATCAAAGGGCAAAGTGTATTCGCAAGTCGTATCGTCATTTGTCACGATGTGATTCGTCCTTAATGCGTATGCTTTTAATAATCCCTCCGGCAAGTTCTTTGTCTGCGAGTCAATGCTATAGCCGGTGATATTGATATCAGCAGTTTTAAGCAGCGATGTGATAAACGACTGCAAGGAGTCTCCACCATGAGCGAAAACTTCCAGTGCATCGAGCGTAATGTTAAAATTTGCATTGTTATAAGTGTCGATTCCTTTCGCAAACCACAGATAGGCTTCTTTTGTAAGTTCACAGTTCCAGTTTGTTGCCGTGGCGAGGAACAGTTTGTTCGGCGCTGTTTTTTCCTCGTACTGTTTCAGTTTGCTTTCATTCGACTTTGTGTATTTATAGTCTTTGGTATTCGTTCTTTCAAAGATCAAGGAAGGAAGTTTGCTGCTGTATTTGTACAAATACTCGTCGTAAATTTTTGAAGAATCCGCAGAAAAGCCATACTGATATTTCACATGGTTTATCACAAAAGTAAAATCGAATTTTGACGGCAGATGTCTATGTTCCTCATCAAAGGCATACGGATGAATGAACGGCACAGCCCGGTCGATCTGTCTGTCATTTGATTCGCGAATAATCCGAAGTGCAGCGGTCATAGCCTTGAAGATATTGCTTTTTCCTGCCGCATTCGCTCCGTAAATAGCTGCCGTAGGAAGCAGATATCCATCTTGATAGTCCTGAAGATTTTCTCTAAGCTCCGATCCTGCGCCTGCATTCATGCTCAACACCGTTTCATCCCTTAGGGACATATAGTTTTCCACTGCGAATTGAATCAGCATGTCAATCACCTCGTTTTTAAATATACTGATGAGTTTATTCTACCAATATATTATAAAATAATCAATATAGAATCGATAAATTTGCAAAAAATATGCAGATTCATTGTTTTTATAGTGAAATATGCAATGCAGTAATGGACTACCGCCGATTCCACGCAAAAATTCATGCACAGGCCGCAGCCCGTACTCATTGAAATTCCGACAAAAACGAAGAAACGGAAGTGATCGCTCACTTCCGTCTCGCATGGCAAATGACTCTAATTTTGACAGAAACCCGTTAAGGGGGTGCAGTTCTTTGCCAAAGGAAGAGGAGCGCCTTCGTGAACCAATGCGATAGATGAAAATAATTTTTTGTTAAAATGCGTATGTTTTTCTCTGCACCACTTGCAAAGGAGAAAGAAACGCGGTATAATATGACCAAACAAACCAAAACGGTCATATTTAAGGAGGCGTACGCTTGGCTTTTACCGATTACGAGACTGAGCAGCTCCGCAAGGCGTTGCTGAAGGAAACGAGACATTGTGCTGTAACGCTGGGGATGAAGAAAACCTCCGTGGATCAGCTGACGAAGGCTGTCGGCATTGCGAAAGGCTCGTTCTATAAATTCTACGAGTCCAAGGAGATGCTATTTTTCGCGGTTTTGGAGAACATACACTTCGAGCTTTACGGAGTGGCTGACCATGCACTGAACGAAGCTGACAGCTTACCACCGTCGGAACGTGCGGCAAAGGCAGTTCTTGCCGTCTGCCGGCGACTGTCTGATACCGGCGACATGGTTTTCATTGAAAACGATGCGAAGCTGCTTTTGCAGAGGCTGCCGGATGACGTCAAAAATGTCCATTACCACGATGACGAGACACACATCCGTCAGCTTTTAGAGAAATATGACCTTGTACCGAATCGCGGTATCTCTTTGGCTGCCGCCACGGTGCGAGGACTGATTCTTACCGTTTCTCACAAGGAGCAGATCGGGGAACTGTACCCGCAGGTGCTGGAAACACTGGTGTACGGTGCTTGCAGGGAGTTATTTAAATAAGCGGAAGGTCGCAGAGATGCGGCTTTTTCGAGATACAGCGGTTAGCTTCCTCTAACTATATGACTGTGCGTATCGGTTAGCCGAATCTAACGCCGAAAGGAATGATAGCGATGCAAGAACACAAGAACTTCTGGGACAAAAATGCCGGTCGATACGACCACTTTATGCGAAAGGACCATGCGGCGTATGACGAGATGTGTGAGCTGATCCGGCCGGTCGTGAAAGCAAAAACAGTGCTGGAGCTGGCCACCGGCACGGGCCTGATCGCAAAGCACATCGTGAATGCAGCAGCACACATCGAGGCGACGGACGCCTCCGCGGAGATGATCGCCGAGGCAAAGCGGGATAATCGCTCGGCAAAGCTGTACTTTTCCG
>ENA-ORSL01002304-ORSL01002304.1-human-gut-metagenome-genome-assembly--contig:-NODE-2304-length-14028-cov-3.240464_pt1 | contig 14028 bp, 15 predicted proteins | sample MGYA00242190_ERZ509157 | MGnify/ENA primary metagenome ERZ509157 (study PRJEB26280, sample SAMEA2338664) | human gut metagenome | biome: human gut; feature: human-associated habitat; material: faeces...
GGTATATCATATATGGATTACTGTAAAAGAAACTATAATTTCTTTTATACTTGCAGGTGTTTTATCTATTATAATTGCTATTATACTTTGTTATAGTAAGTTTCTATATAAAGTATTTGATCCATATTTAACAATAATTAACAGTATGCCTAAAGTAGCTCTAGGTCCGATAATAATAATACTTTGTGGAGCTAATATGAAATCTATTATTATAATGGCTCTATTAATATCTGTAATAATAACTATATCTAATGTATATAATGGTTTTTCAAACACAGATAAGAATAAAATAAAATTACTAAAAAGCCTAGGAGCAACAAAATTTCAAATACTAGAAATATTAGTAATGCCAAGTAATTATTCAGTTATTATTAATAGTTTAAAAATAAATGTAAGTATGTCATTAATTGGTGTTATTATGGGAGAGTTTTTAGTAAGTAAAAAAGGAATAGGTTACCTAATTAACTATGGATCTCAAGTATTTAACTTAAATTTAGTTATTTCAGGAATTATTATCTTACTTTTAGTATCATATATTATGTATCTAATCGTAGCATATATTGAAAAAATTTTAATAAAGGAATATTATGATTAATTCATACTATTCCTTTCAGACTGTTGACAAAGTCGTAAGATTTTGAAAATAGTCTTTTTATTTTTTGAAAAAAGTTATATAATGAATATGCGAGGTTCTTATTCTCAACAAATAAGTTAACATACCTCGCTTTTTTTATTGAAAAATGATATAATTATATTGTTGAGGATAAGGAAGTGATTTAGATGTTAACAAAAAGACCAAAAGACAATATTCAAGTGAAATTATTAATTTAGAAAGTATGATTCCTGAAAATCATTTTTTGAGAGTTATTGAAAAATATTTTGATTGGAACTTTATATATGATGAAGTAGAAAAACAATATTCTGTATTTGGAAGACCAAGTATAGATCCTGTTGTTTTATTTAAAATACATATATTAAAGTTTCTTTTTCATGAAGATAGTTTAAGAAAAACTTATGAAACATTACAATATAATCTTTTATACAGATGATTTATTGGCTATGGAATAAATGAGGAAGTTTCGAACCATTCAACATATTCTCAAAATTATAAAAGAAAATTTTGTAAACTAGAAAAAGATATATTACAAACTGTGTTTGATAAGGTAATAGATTTATTAATTCAATTTGATTGCTTAGATACAACAGCTATTTATATAGATTCCACCAATACGAAAGCATATGCAAATAAAAAGAAGAATCATAAAGAAATGGTTAAGATTGAGGCCAAGAAATATCAAAAGGAATTAGAACTTGAAATAGCACTAAAAGGACTACATGATAAAGATTTAACTGAAGAAGAATATTTTGATGAAGTAGAAAGAATAGTAAAATGTAATGAAGAAGTTAATACCGAAGAAGTTATTGGAGAAAAGGAAATTATAGTAAGTAATATTGATCCAGATGCAGGTATTTTATACAAGAATGATAAAGAGAAAATGTTTGCTTACAATACGTCTGTTATATGTGATAATAATAATTATATATTAACTGTAGATACTAATCCAAGTAATATGCATGATTCAGTTGCTTTCTATTCTTCATTCGATAAATTTGTAAATAATTATGATATTTCTAAAACAAAATATTTTGTTGGAGATGCAGCATATCTAACAAATCATATTTGTAAAACAATAATAGATTTAGATATGATACCTGGATTACCTTATAGTAGATTAGGTTATAAAAAAGGATATTTCAAAAAGTATGAATTTGTATATGATGAACTAAATGATATTTATATTTGCCCTAATGGAAAAGATTTGATTTCAAATAATAAATATAATAAAAATGGATACAAAATATATAAAGCAGATAAATGTGATTGCAGTAAATGTCCATTTAAAGAACAATGCACAAAATCTAGTTATAAACAAATCTTAAGACATGTATGGGAGGAGTATAAAGAAATGGTAAATGATTACAGACATCATCAAGATGTACGAGAAATATATAAGCAAAGATTGCAACATATTGAAAGGGTCTTTGCAGATGGAAAGATGAAGTATGGATTAACAAAAATACACTTTAGAACTAGGGAGAAAGTTCATAGGGAACTTACTCTCCTTTATGCGTGCATGAATCTGAAAAAATTTGCATTACATCACTATGCCTAGTATAGAAATTACTAGGTATTTTTATAAAATGATGAATTATATTCAAAAAAGACAAATAAGTAATTTTATTTGCCTATTTGTCAACAGTCTGAAGATAGCTCATTTAAGCTATCTTTTAAATCCAATTTATCTTAATGCATCTTCTAATTCATCTTCTGAATACCCAAATGTATAATCTTCATCTTTACCATGCGATTGCCAAATTAATGCCGCATCATATGCACTAAGTGCTTCAGATGAATCTCTGTCATCTTTGTATTCGTTATATGAATCGAAACCTGAATTTTTAAATTCATCTATTTCATATTCATCTAATATTTCGGATTCGTCAATATAATTAACTTCCCTACATTTTTTACAAGACCAAGTTCCACAACTTGTATTGAATCCAGATTGGTCATTTAAAAGATCATTACATTCATCACAATACCAATCATAATTATTTAAGTTTTTCATATTTTCCTCCATCTAAGAAATATAAATAATTTCCTATACATATTATAACCTGTTTATATCATAATTCAAAGTCATCTGATTTATCTCGTTCATATTTTTTATTAACTTTTTCACTTAAATCTTTAAAAGTAGAGTAATCGTATTTTTGATTTTTATCTACATTTAATCCTAAAGTTCTTTTAAGTGCTTTATATAAATCAGTAGCTATCCCTTTAACATTTTGTATAAGAGAACTGGCCATTTTTTTAATACTTGTTAGTTCTTCTTTTAAAGATTCAATTATATTATTTTGATAATTTATAGTTTCATCTTTTTCTTTAATAATTAAATTTTGATTTTCAATTATTTTATCTTTTTTTAGTAATGTTTTACCTGATTTAAGATTTTTAATTTCAGTATTTAATTTATCAATTTGTTTTTGTTTAGATTCTAATTTTATTTCATTTTGTTCTATTATTTTTGATTTATTCAAATTATCTTTTGTTATTTCTTTTGAGTATTTAGATAGATTGTTTATATCTTTTTCTTTATATCCAATTATTTTGCCTTTTTCAGGATTTAGAAGAGGATTTGTATCTACATTAGATATTTTCTCTTTATATGATATTTCAACTTCATTTAGGGCTTTATTCTTATTTAATTCAAGTTCCATTAGTTTGTTTTCTTCTTGCAATTCTTTTTAAAATCTCAGGATCTGGTTTAGCTACTCTACCGTTTTCTAATCTCTTTTTTATAGTGCTTTTAATATATAATGCATTGTTTCTTCCAACACCTGCAAGTTTCATTAAATCACTTAGACTACACCATTGTTTAGCAATTAATTTTATTGTTTCTGATGCTGTCATACATTATCACTTTCTTTCTTTTATAATTCTTTTTCTTCTTCATTCCATTTAGTGTATGGAACAGCATTTGCTTCTAAAATATTTAGTTCAGAGTTATATCTTATATATTTGTTGATTCTTAACTCGAGTAGGGTATCCTTAATATCATTCATAGAGTCGGTACAGTGTTCTTTGATTTCTATACCATGAGTAATATTATTAGTTAATACCATTGTTAGAAATCCTTTAGCTCTTAATGATAGATTAGAATCTAATAAGAATTCATCAAATGCTCTGTGAACTTTTAATCTAGCCATATTCTCACCTCCTTCTAAGTGTTCGGTATACCGTTCACTAAAACCAATATAGTACAAATAAATTTAATTGTCAAGTATTCCGAACAAAAATGTTTTGTAAAACTGACAAAATGTGATATAATGAATATGGAAGAGAATAAGAAGACTTTTAAGGGAGTGAAAATATGAACAATAGTGAAGCATTAACTACATTAATTGTTGGAGGAAGAACTGCAAAAGAGTATTCTCAAAGAGAACTTGCAAGAAGAGTTGGAATAAGTAATTCTTCTTTAAATGATATAGAAAATGGTAGAGTAGCAAAACCAGATCCTGAGATTTTAAAAAGAATTGCAGAAGAATTAGATCTTTCTTTGCAACAACTTTTGAAAGCGGCTGGATACAATGAAGTTATGAGTTGGTTTTCTCATGATGAGTTTAAAAATAAATCTACAAAAGATTTAAAGAATACTATAGAAGAATGTAGGCTATTTAAATACGATATTTTAGATTGGGATGCTAATAAAAGAAAAAAAGCATTAAAGATAATGCAAAACTTAAATGAAATAAAATTAGGTTTAAGATTAATAAAAGAAGAAGCTGAGACGGATTATACAATCGACAAAGCATTAGAAGATATTGATATAGAAATACAAGAGTTAAAAGATATAGCGACTAAATATGATTATAGTAAGTTGCCTAAAGATATATAGGAGGAAGAAATGAAAAAGATAAGTGATATTCAAAAAAAGACAATTGAATTTATTATTAATTCAGCAAATATTAAGGCTGTTGAAAAATTTAATATAGATAAGAAAGAAATAAAATATTCATCAAAAATTAAGTCGTCAAGGGATATAACATCGATTAATGGTGATGAGGAAATTGCTAGAGCATTTTTAGTTACAGAGTTGGTTAATGTTTATGGATATAAACCAGAAAATTTGGAATTAGAGACAGTTTATACTGCTGGAAGACCACATACAAATACAAGTCGTATCGATTTAGTAGTTAGAGATGATAAAAAAGATGCATTTTTATTTGTAGAAATAAAGTCACCTGATGCTTATGAACAAGATGATCTTGATCAAGACATAGAGGAACAATTATATAAAGTTGCTGGAATGGAACAAGTAGAAGGACATAACGTAAAATATTTAGTATTGTATTCTATAGACATCGATAATATTAATAATATTCAAGATGATTGTATAGTTATTGATAAAGAAAAGTTTTCTTCCTTTAACGAATGGAAAGAAGAAAGAATATATGGGGATGAAATACCAGACCATTATGGTAAAACAAGAAAAAAGCCTTATATTAAAGGAAGTGATAAAGATTTAGAAACAGAATTTACAAATGAAATGCTTAACAGGTTACAAACAGATTTACATAATGTTCTTTGGGGTGGTGGAAGTACAGATGATAATGAAATATTTTCCTCTTTGACTAATATAATTTTAGCAAAAATTCAAGATGAAGACGAAACTAACAATGATGAACAATATAAATTTCAAGCACTTTCGTATGAAAATGATATAGACGAAACTTATGAATCTAATGATGAATTATTCAGCAGAATAAATGAATTATATAGGAGAGCTTTAAAGAACAGATTAAATATTGATGATAATAGTGTTATAAGCAAATCATATGTAGTTGACCAAAATAAATTTTCTTTAAATAAATTGAAATATACTGTTCAAAAACTTGAAAAATATTCGTTTGTTGCAGGTAAAAACAGTATTTCTGGAAAGGATATTCTTGGAGACTTTTTCGAAGGAATAATCAGAAATGGATTTAAACAATCAAAAGGACAATTCTTTACTCCGATGAATATTGTTGAATTTATGTTATGGGCTGTTCAAGCGGATAATCTAGCAATAGAAAAAATTAATAAGGAAAACCGATTACCTTATTTTATAGATAGTAGTGCAGGATCTGGTACATTTTTAATAGAATATATGAAATTTATTACCAAGAATATAAAATATAGATTTAGAAACAAAATTAATTCATCTTATTTTATTAATACAAAAATGGAAGATTGGTTTTATCCTGATAATAGGGAAAATAAGTGGGCAAAAGAATATATTTATGGTTCAGAATTAAATTTCAATTTAGGTACTTCTATTAAAGTTAATATGATATTACATGGAGATGGTTCAAGTAATATATTTGTTGGAGAAAAAAAAGGTGATGGATTATTACCTTTTAGATATTACACAAAACCAACACTTCCAAATGTTTTAAATAATTCTCAAAAAGATATTTACTATAATAAAGATGTTAATAATAATTTTGATTTGATTTTAACAAATCCACCATTTTCTGTTGATTTAGATAATGATACAAAAAAAGAAGTTAAAAATTCGTTTGTTTTTGGTGATAAGAAAAATTCTGAAAATCTGTTTATTGAAAGATATTATCAACTATTAAGAGAAAAAGGAAGAATGGCTGTTGTTTTACCTGAAAGTGTATATGATACTTCTGAAAATAAGTATATTAGATTATTTTTATATAAATATTTTAATATAAAAGCTGTAGTATCATTACCACAATTAACATTTGCACCATTTACTAATACAAAAACAAGTATTTTGTTTGCACAAAAGAAGACAAACGATGAAATTGGAAATTGGATTAATGTTTGGAAAAAATACTCTGATTTATATGGTAATTTGAAAACAAGAATAGAAAATATAATAAAAGTTTACATCAATAATGAAGATATTAATAAGTATCCATCAATAAAGAATGAATCAGAGGAATCACTTAAAGAAATTATTAATAATGCTATAGGATATAAAATTGATAAAAGTAATTATGATAATATAAGCATTAAAGATATTGCAGTAGAACATATTGAAGATTTGAAAGATTTTACTTCAATTGATAAGGATTTATCAAAGGAATTTGGTTATGTAAATACTACATGGGTTTTTGGAAAACTTAGTGAGGAAATTGATTATAGCATTTTTATGGGAGAAGTTGACAATATCGGATATAAACGTACTTTAAAAGCTATCAAAAAGATGCCAAATGAACTATATAGAGTTAATGATGAAGGTGAAATATTAGTTGATGATGGTATTAAAGAATCTCTATTAGATTATATAAGAGATATAAGGTGGGATGATTAATGAAGATAAGACAATTTAACGTCTCTGATATATCAAGAGAAAATACTATTAGGTTTGACTCTAATTATTTGAATTATGTTCAACAGATAGATAACAACGATTCAATAAAATTGATTGATATATATGAATTGATAGAAATAAAAAGTGTTGATTATCCTTCAGATGAAGATTTTAAATATTGCCAAATAGGAGATGTAAACTCAAATGGAATGTGTAATCCAGTAATTATTAATTTTGAGGAACAAGATGTAGCGTTAGATGATTATTATAAAAAAATATCTAAAGGAGATATTTTTAAACCGAATGTAGGGGATATTTTAATATCGAAGGTAAGGCCATATTTGAAGAAAATTGTATATATTACTGAAGACATTAAAGATATATATTTTATCTGGATGCAGAATGTAGCAGATTTCAGGGAAAAGATATATATTTTACAAAAGCTTTTATATGTTTAAGACCTAAAATTAGTCCAGTAGTAGCTTATTCTATGATATTTGATAATTATATAAATACTATTAATTATTCTTCAAGAATGGGTAAAGGTTATCCTACAATCAATAATGTTGATTTAAAACAATTAAAGTTATCAAAAAAATATTATAGTAATATAATAAAAAATGAGAAAAAAATTGAAACAACTTTAAAAAATGCATTAATTGAAATATCTTCTTTAGGTAAAAATATGGTTAAATTAACTGATATTATAAATAAAGAATTTGATGAGTACTATGCCACAAAAACTAATTTATCTAGAGGAATGACATATGGAACACAAAAAAATAGTCTAAAAGGAATTTCGGTAATTAATAAACAAATTAATAATCTTGAAAAATTTGATAATAATATTAGATTATCATTTAGAAGTAATAATAAAGAAATAGATAGTATAATGGAAATTATCAAATCAAAACCTTTCTTCAAAATTCACGATATTTATACAGAAATTGTCAAAGGGGTTCAACCGGAATATTCTGATGATGGGATACCAGTTATTAAAATTTCTAATCTTAAAAGTGAGTACATTGATGATGACTTTACTGAATTTGCTAGTGAAGAATATACAAATAAACTGACTGAAAATAAATTTGTAAAACCTAATGATATTATATTCTGTAGTATAGGTAAAGGATCTTTGGGAAAAGTAGATATTGTTGAAAAAAATTATAATGCTATTTTATCTACAGATAATTATATTTTAAGAATAAATGAAAAAAAATATGATCCTTATTTTTTAACATATTATTTAAGAAGTAATTATGGATTAGCACAATTTGAATTATATTATACTGGAGCAACAAATCAAATTCATATTTATGATTATAATGTAAAGGATTTTATTATTCCAAATATAGTAATTGAAGAACAAAAACTAATTGTTAATAAAGTAAATGATGAATATAAAAAAAATAAAAACAATAATAATAGAATAAATGAAATATTCAATAATATTCATTGCCTATTAAATTAAAGGAGTAAAATTATGGATTACGAAAAATACGGGATTGAAAAAGATACAGTAAAAAACATATTAGGTTATATATCTAGTGGTGATATAGCAATACCAGAGCTTCAAAGACCTTTTGTATGGACATCTAAACAAATAACAGAATTAATTGATTCATTATATAATGGATTACCAACTGGATTCATTGTTGTATGGAATAATGATAATGTTAAATTAAAAGATGGTAAGATGAGTACAGGTAAAAAGATTATTATTGATGGACAACAAAGAATTACAGCTTTAAGATCTGCATTACTTGGTGAAGCTGTTATTACAGAAGATTATAGTACAAAAAGATTTATAGTTTCTTATAATCCATTTACTGAAAAATTTGAAACCCATAAACCTGTTCACGATAAAAGTACAAAATGGATAAAGGATATATCAATTTTCTTTAAAGATCAAGGTGTGGAATTATTTAATTTTATTGAAGATTACGTTGAAAAAAATCCTGATATTACGAAAGAGGAATTATTAACAAAAATTAAAAGAGTTCAAAATATAGTATTAAGAGAAATAGGAAGAATTAATTTGAGTTCAAAGCTTTCTATAAGCGAAGCTACAAATATTTTCAACTTGATGAATAGTAAAGGTACTAAATTAGGACAAGAAGATTATATTATGGCAAAATTATCTTCTGATAGTGATCATGATGGCTATTATCTATGGAAAACAATTGATTATTTTTGTAAAGGAATGCAAGACAATAGATATGTTCAGGATATACCTGCAAATGATGCTGATTTTGCTAGTACAGAATATTATGATGCAATTAAATGGGTTGGAAAATATAAAAGTAATATATATGCCCCAACATATAATGATGTACTAAGAGTTAGTTATTCACATATTTTTAATGATGGATTATTAAAAAGGTTATCCGAATTATTATCTGGAAGAAACTTTAAGACTAAAACTATAGAAGATTCAGTTGCTGATGAAACCTTTAAAACTATAAAAGATGGTATATTCAATTTTGTAAATGAACATAACTTTAAAGAGTTTAATGTTTATATTGAAGGAACTGGAGTTAAATATAAGAGATTAATAAATTCTCAATCGACTATTAACAGTGCTTATATTATGTATTTATTATTAAAAAATTCAAATGAATTACCTAAAATGCAAATTAGTAATTATGTTCAAAGATGGTATATTATGTCGTTATTACTAAGAAGATATTCTGGTTCAAGCGAAACTATTATTGATCATGATTTAAAGCGAATAGCTGAAAAAGGATTTGTTAATTATTTTAACGAAATAGAAACTACACAGTTAAATAATGATTTCTGGAATTCTGTATTAATTCAAGATTTAGAAACTAGCAATAGTTTAGCACCATCTTATTTAGTATATTGTGCAGCACAAATTAAAAATAAAGCTCACTCATTATTTTCATCTTCAAAAGAAATTGAATCGTTAATTAAGATAAAAGGAGATATTCATCATATATTTCCTAAAAACTATTTGATTGAAAGCGGAATTACAGAAAAAGAAAAATACAATCAGGTATGTAATTATGCTTGGATAGATACAACTGATAATATCGGTATTTCTGATACTGCGCCAAAGATTTATTTCAATGACGTGTTAAATAAATGTACTAAAGATAATAAATTGGGCTTAGTGAAAAGTAAAAAAGATTTTGATGATAATCTAAGTGAAAATTGTATTCCTGAAGGAACAAATAATTATACTTATACAGCATATGATAAATTTTTGAAACAAAGAAGACAACTTATTGCTAAATATATAAAAGATTATTATGAATCTTTATAAAATTATGTCACTTGTGTCACTTAAATATATGTGGGGGGTACCCAAAAACAAGTGTCATAAGTGTCATAACATGTTAAAAAAATAGCAAAAATCTAACATATTGGATTAATGTGTTAAAAAACATATATATTTTGAACGTATATATGTTTTTTTGTATTAAAATCTTATTTTAGAATATTATAATAATATACCGATAACGGTATAAAATATGTTGACAAATACTACCGATAACGGTATAATGTAAATAGAGGTGAAATTTATGGAATTTATGACTACAAATGATGCTGTAAAAAAATGGGGTATTAGTGAAAGAAGAATAAGACAATTATTACAAGATGGTAGAATTGAAGGTGCTATTAAAGTAGGTAATAATTGGAATATTCCTATTAATGCTAATAAACCAGCTGATAAAAGAAGTGTTAAATTAGATAATACTGAATTTAAATTTGATTTACCTGATAATTATTTTGATAAAGTTGATGAATTAAATAAAGAATTAAATTCTAAAAGACCTATATCAAAAGAAACATTAAAGTCTTTAAAGGAATCTATTAATTTAGAGTGGACTTATAATAGTAACGGTATAGAAGGAAATACATTAACTTTAAGAGAAACACAAGTTGTTTTAGAGGGTATTACAGTTGGCGGTAAATCATTAAAAGAACACTTAGAAGTTATTAATCATGAACAAGCAATATTATTTTTAGATGATCTTATTAAAGATAAAGAGCCAATCACAGAATGGAATATTAAAAATATTCATCAATTAGTATTAAAAGAAATTGATGATAATAACGCTGGTAAATATAGAGATGAAAATGTAAAAATAAAAGGTGCTACACATATTCCACCAGATTATTTAATAGTTCCAGAATTAATGGAAAAATTAATTATTAATTATGAAGATTGGATAAAATATCATCCAATTATTAGAGCAGCATTATTACATGGAAAATTAGTTAAAATACATCCATTTGTTGATGGAAATGGTAGAACTTCAAGATTAGTTATGAATTTATCTTTAATGAATAGCGGATATCTTCCAGTAATTGTAAAAAAAGAAAAAAGATTAGAGTATTATAATGCTTTAGATAAAGCACATATTACTGGAGATTATACAGATTTTGTTAAATTAGTTAATGAATTAGAAATAGAAATGTTAAATAAATATTTAGAATTGTTGTAAAAGATTTATGAGAGCAGAAACAAGAGTAATTTTAAATAATTCATTTTCTGAAAATGATAAAAAAGAGTTTAAAAAATTTTCAAAGATAATTCAGAACAAATATATGGATAAAAATTTTCAAAGAGAAATTTGGGAATATGATCAAAAACTAGGTGGATTTGGAGGATATGCTGCACCATTAAATTCAACTATAAATCCTTTTAATCATTTAGGAGATTATAGGAATGTTTTTAGAAGTCTTCAGTATGCCAGAAGTGATATGTATTATTGTAATAGAGCAAGACATATCATAATTGATGCTGCACTTCATGTTGAAACATTGGTAAAAATAATCCTTTCAAAACATAAATTATTTAAATTTATATATAACAGAAGAGAATTAGGAAAAAATATTGAACAATTATATAAAGAGAATATTATTAGTTATGAATTGTATGAAAGGCTTAATAATTTAAAGAAAGTATTAAACTATGCAAAACATGATACTGATCCAAATGAACAAAATACTTTTGATTCAGAAGATGCTATTGTTTTCTACTTTGAAGTAAGGAAAATAGGTAACGAGTTATTAAAAATAATCAATCATCCAACTTGTAATAAAACATATGAGATAAATGAAGATTTTTAAAAGTTAGGAGTTTTGTTATGGCTTACTATGACAGTGAAAAAAATGTTGTTAATGATTTATGTGAATGTGACAATAGTGAAATATTTATATTTAATGGTAATGATGAAGAAATTTTACAATGTGTTAGAAAAGTTGAAGAATGGCAATGTTCTTCATCTAAATCTGATCCTCCACCAGACTTTTATAGTGATAAATATAAGTTGATGATGGAGGTTATGAGAGTAGATGATCACGCTTATATTAATGCAAAAGGAAAAGTAATAAATCCACATATAAAAAAGGAAAATGAAACTTATAAAGAAATACAAAAATTTGTGAAAGATAACAATATATCATTTTCAGGTAATATTTTTGTTAATACTGTAACTGATTTACCAACACAAGAAGATCATAGTTATGATAAATATTTATCTAATTTTAAAAGGGTAATAGATAATCATAATTCAAATTATGATTTATATAAAAAAAATCATGTTAATTATAAACTAATTTATCTAATATTAGATGAATCCTCTTCCTATATGGAAAAAGAAGATTTTAATGTTAATGATGCATTAGTTGGTGATGTGATTCAAGCAAGGCTTCATTTGTTCTTCTTTGACAAAAGTTTTATTTCAATTTTGAAAAAATCCAAGGCAGATTATTATATATGGTTTGCACCATTTAAACATTTTAATTCTAAAGAAAAGGTAGAACTACCACAAGTAATAATATATTCAAAAGAAGATTTGGAAAAGATAAAAACAATAGAGTATAATAATAATTCAATGCACGGTGTTGAAAAATAGTATAAAGGAGGTAGTATATGCAATTATATTTGGATAATAACTTTGAAATAATATTGCCAAATAATAGCAATTATAATATTTTTTATGGACCAAACAAAATTGGAAAAACTCAGATATCACATTCTTTAAAAAAATATTATGAAAATAATGATGAAAACGTTCTATTATTTGATGATAAAATTATATCAAATATGGTAATACAAAATAATGATGATGTTAATTCTTTTGAAATAATGCCAATGATACAGGAATATACAAAGTATTCTTCTGAATTGAAGAATGATAAAGATAAATTGGCAATAAAAGATAATTTAAAAAAGATATGTGGTACGAATACTAAAAAGTCATTTAGTGAATTTTCTATTCTTTCTCAGTATTTAAATGACGATGTATATGAATATGATGACAAAGTCTCTAGTGTAATATACAATGATGAACAACTTAAAACTCTTTTTAAGCCTAAAGGTGATATAAAGAATTTTTTTAAAATAATTGATGATTTAATAAATCTCAATATAAAAATAGTACCAGACGATATTAAAAATATGGTTGATTATGATGTTTATTCTATTCAATCAAAGATTATTGACAATCCCGAATTATATGAAAGTTGTCCAGTTTGTTATTCTATAATAACAAGTGAAAATATTTCAAAAATAGAAGAAAGTATAAAAAAAGGATCTTTAGATGATGAATTAAAAAAATCATTATTATATTACCTAGAGAGTAAGGATGAAATTATTAAAACAACTATAAGTAGTTTATTAATTTCAGACTCTTATTCTGATTATAAAAAAAATTTCATTTTGGAAATGGAAAATTCAATCATTTCATCTTTATCATCTTTATATGATAAAAATGTAATTCAAACATATAAGATTAACAAGAAAAAAGTTGATGATATTTTAAATGAAATAAAAAATTTTAAGTTAGAAGATGACGAAGAAACTTACAATTATATTATTGAAAAGTTTAAACAACATTCAGTATATAAAAATCAAAAAATTGATATTAATTTAAAAGAAGGTAAATTAAAAATAACCAATGCTAATGTTGAATTCAACAAAATGTCAAAGTCTGAGCAAAATTATTTCAAATTTTTATATTTTGATATTCTTGTTCATCAAAAGATTAAAAGAGGGAAATTAAATATTATTATTGATGACCCTCTTGACAGTTATGATGATATATATGTGCATGATTCAATTAATATTATTGTAAATTTAATAAATAAGTGTTTTTCTAATATG
>ENA-ORSL01002311-ORSL01002311.1-human-gut-metagenome-genome-assembly--contig:-NODE-2311-length-13990-cov-24.214352_pt1 | contig 13990 bp, 9 predicted proteins | sample MGYA00242190_ERZ509157 | MGnify/ENA primary metagenome ERZ509157 (study PRJEB26280, sample SAMEA2338664) | human gut metagenome | biome: human gut; feature: human-associated habitat; material: faeces...
ATCGCCAAGCAAGTCCAAAATCGAAGCCATGCGGAATAGGCAGAAAGGAGGATGCCACATGATAGGCAAGCTAAAGAAGGGCAGCTCATTTGGTGGTTGCATCCGCTATGTTACAGGCAAGGACGAGGCGAAAATCATCGCCTCGGATGGTGTGTTACTCGGCACGAATGCCGAGATAACGCAAAGTTTCGAGCTACAGAGGCAGCTAAATCCAAGGATTAAGAAGCCTGTGGGACACATTGCATTGAGCTTCAAACCAGAGGACAAGCCACGTTTGACGGATGAGTTTATGACTAAGATTGCCCTTGAATATATGCAGATGATGTGCATCACCGATACACAATTCATCATCGTAAGGCATCACAATACGGACAATCCACATTGTCATATCGTGTACAACCGCATTAATAACGAGGGCAAACTCATATCAGATAGGAATGATTACAGGCGTAATGAGCAAGTGACCAAGAGTCTAAAATCCAAGTATGGGCTGACTTACGGAACGGACAAAAGCAAGACTAACACTCGCAAATTGCGCAATGCTGAGCGAGCCAAATACGAGATTCACAATGTTGTCAAGGATGTCTTGAAAGCCGCAGGTAGTTGGCAGAAGTTCAAGAATGAACTCGCAAAACAAGGTGTTCATTTGGAACTTGTATATAAGGACAAGGAGCAAACCAAGGTTCAAGGCATCCGTTTCTGCAAGGATGGATATAGCTTCAAGGGTACACAGATTAGCCGAGACTATAGCTTTGGCAAACTGAATGCGAGATTTGAGGGAACGGAGAACCTTTTATCAGCAAGAGCCAAATCTGCTCAGCAATATGAGCAGGGCTGTCACAAGAATGAGCAGATGCCATTCATGTCGGAGAGCAGTCAGGATCCTTGGAATGGTATTTCTTCCATTGGGCTTTTTGCTTCTGCCAACGTACAGACCTTTGAGCCATTCCCAGAGGATGAATCAGTCAAGAAGAAAAAGAAGAAACGCAGAAGAGGCTTTAGCCTTTGATGCAAGTTACAAACCATTCAAACAACAAAAGAAATATGATAGAAGAACTATTGGAAGCCATCTACGGCACAGTTGAGAGATTGGAGCAGAAAGTCGATGAACTTTCTGCCTCACCAAAGAATACAGAGGCGGAAAGCACTCCAGTCTCTGTAAGTGTTGATACAAGCAAACTTGAAAAAGCTATTCTTGCTATGGCTGTAAAAGAAGGGGAAGCTATTGACAAATTGGCAAGATTAAGAGAGGCAATTTGCATCTTTACCGACCTTACCAAGAAAGAAGCAAGCAACGGCGAACAGCGTTGCAAAGTCTTGTTTGACACAGTTAAGCAGTTGAAGCAAGAGCAAGATGCTACTTCACAAGTAGTACACGAAAAGCTACATGCTATGGTCAACACGCCTCAGAAGAAGATTGTTATCCACCGCTTTGAACCTACCTCCAAGTATGTTCTTCTTTTCATCGGTAGCTTGGTTCTATCTCTCGTTATTTCCATTTGGGGCAATCTCACCCAATGGCGAGAGCATCAAGATTGGGAGGAGGCAGATTTGAAGTATCGAGCATTGCGAATGGTACTGCCATCTGACGACCCGAATATTCGTTATATCGAAAAGTACTTCTCAGTACAACGTGATGATGATGTTATCAATAATGTTAGAAATCGTGTCGCAGTTTATGAGGATTCTATTCGCAGACACCATGAAATGGTTGTAATGGCTGATTACAAAGATAGCATTGCGAAAGAGCTATCACACGAAGCAGATGAAATTCGGAAAACGATTGTAAAGTAGGATTACATAAGAGGGTTGTGTAAGAGGAATATCCACATACACAGCCCTATTTCTATAATATTCACCTCCTTAATATCAGATGCCATCAATGCCTGTCACCACCAATAATCTTATTCCCTATCAGCAATTCAAATGAATACCATCGTGAACTGCTCAAATAACTACTTAGGTATATGGATGATGAATGATGTCCTTTTTCCACATTAAAGGTTGTGGAATTAGAATAGGAATAATTACCATCAAACGCTCTTACTCCCAATGTAACAGTCTTTTCGTAATACCCATAATACTCAAATGACAAATAGCCTGAATTGAAGTTGAATGATGTACTTTTAATAAATAATGGTTGCTGTTCCATATAGATATTCTTCAACGTATTCAATTCCGTTTCTGTCTCTTCACGCTTACTTCGTTCCAATGATAAAGAGGACTCTAAGTTACTAATATTTCCGTTTAGAACTGTTAAGTCTGAATTTAGTTTTTGGATAGTTTTGCCTTTTTGAACATTTTCGTTTTGAGACTGTTCAAGCGTTTGTTGAGTACTGTTCAAAGTATCATTTAGTAAGAACAAACCAACGCCACAAAATACTACTATCAAGCACAAAATAATAACATTTTTGTACTGCTTCTTTTGCTTGTTCAGTTTGTCGTATTGGGTCTTTAACTTACCATATTCGGAAGACAACTCGTCTTTTTCTTTGTGTAACTTTCTAATGATACCTTTATAGCCAGAAAGCGAAGCTGTGTTGCATCCTTTATCTTTCGCAATATAAGTATAGGCGTATTTGTATGAAGCATCAATGATGGCATCATTGGAATCACTATATGCAAAGACCTTCTTCTCTGTATTGGATATAGAATAATTGACAGGTGGAAGAGACTTTGTATAAGATTCCATTCCGTCCATTCCATTTCTAATGATAGCTGTAACTGCATTCACTTCTTGCAATTTATTGGCAAGACTATTTGTTGTCGATACGATGTCACCTTGTTCGTTAAATGCTATAATATCCCTATGAGACACCATTTCGGCAATGGCATTTTCAAACACAGTGAACAAGCTGCTTATATTGGTAAGCATCATGCCATTGAGAAGTACACAAAAACCTATGTATTGTGAATATTTATCCAATTGGCGGATATATCCATAATACATAAGTTCTTTATCTCTGTGTATTACGATTTGGGACTTAGATCTTGCTTGTGCAAAGAAATTTTGATATATTTCATTTGCATAATTGTCTGGATATTGCGTATACCCATTGTCAAAAGACCCAAATATGTATATAGAACTATTTACCATTATTTCAACTTAAAGATTAAGGCTTCTTGCTCATTATCAATTTTGATGGTAGCAAGTCTATCTAAAATTTCGTTTCCGAGCAAAAGCGGAGCATTGATGTTGTTTGATACAGTGGCTTGCACATTAGGACATAGAATTTGGTCATTGATAACAACCTCTTTTAAGTTCACCACCATATTTTCTACAACACTTCCGTCTGCTATTTGAGATTGAGCTGTTCCAAGTATATCATCTTGAGTCAGTTTGCCTTTTTGATATAGATAGTTTGCCTCTGCTACCGAAATGAGTGCACCTGAGCAGCCTGTATCGAATATCATTTCAAATCCAACTCCATTGACCTTTACTTGTACATATTTAACCCCGTTTTCGTTTCGGAATGGGACAACAATCTCGTCTCCGCTTTGAGCGTAAGATGAATCATCATTTTCTTCCGTAACGATTTCTGTTTCTACATATATAGGCTTTTTCTTATCACCACCACACGAAAAAAGTGTAGTGGTGATGAGTACGCCTAAAATAAACTTCATTACATTCATATTGTTCTGCTAATTTTGTACAATCAAAGAACGGCTTTTATTTTCACCATTCGGATTTGTATATGTAATTGTGACTTTTTGGTCAGACTCTGGTACAAACTTTATACGTTTTCCTTTAGCATCACCTTCGATACGTCCACCAGAAATACTCCAAGAGCCGTTATCAGGGTTTTGGGAATCAAGGACAGTTACGACATACGCAATATCTTTTTGCAAATATGTTTTTTTACCCTCATCATACCCTGTGACAGATATTCTAACCTTTGTTGGCGTTGTTTCACTGCTAAAAGGATTGGCTACTTGTCCTGTAGATGTATCCTCATGTTCGTGCGATGAAGGTTGGCTTTTCAAATTTTCAATTTCCTCATTCAAAATAGATATTGAGTCTTGCAAAACCTCAAATGAGTCTACAGACTTATTTTCTTTTGGAGACACTTTAAACAATAAAGAAACCACCACGATAAGTACTACGAGAAGCATTGCCAAATTCGCGAAAGAAATCAATTCTTTTACAGAAAAGGGATTTTCTTTCTTTTGTTTGATGTTTTCTTCACGTCCATGCACTTGTTGACCTCCCAAAATGTTCGCAAGTTCTGCGATAGGTGCCTTGATGAGGTGTAGGTTCTTTATAGCCTTTTGAGTTTGTCCAATCTGTTTAATCTGATACTCCAAGTTTTTTATAGCAGATTCTTTTTGAGCTATAATTTCGTCTTTCTGAGCTATGAACTCTTGTAACTTTGTACATTCTCTTTGCACTGATGCTAAAGAGTTATTCAAAGAGCGATTTGTTTGTTCTTTGGCATTAATCTCTGCACTATACCTTTCTTCATATTGTTGTTTAACAGATTGAAGTTTAGAATCATATTGCTGAGCCATACCCTTTTCTCTGACTGTTGGATAGTATGGAGAAAGAGCAATCTTTCCATATTGTTTTACAGTTGCTTCTACATCATTGGCTGTTATTTCATAAAGATTCCCAGTTGGGAGACTTCCACCACCAACGGCAAAGCTACCCAAGCCGCAAATACTTTCGTTAGTGAGTGTGGATTGGAGAAGTTGCCAAATAGCTTCTTTGATATTGCCCATCATTTCAGATGCGCTGACAAAGTCTGCTATAATGTATTTGTAGTTCCCGTTTTGAACTTTCAATATCTTATTCAGAACATGAGCAGTAAATACTGTATCCAATATTTTGTAGATACCTATAAAATCTTTACAATACGCATCAAATCTGATAGAGAGTCCAAAGTAAGAGCCCTCACGTCCATCACTGCCGATAACGTTTTGATAGACCAAGTAATTGTAATAACAATAGGTCTTACCATTTGACGAGCGCGTCTGTATAAGGTACTTCACAGCATCTGAGTTGCTCTGACCATAGAAATTACCAAAGTAATTGCGGTCTTCCTCCTTGCCCCAAAAGCTCTGCCCATTGGGTACTCCGTGAACAAAAATTTCTATATCCATATTTTCAACCCCTTATGCGTTTTAGTATAAAATTCCACAAGTTTCTTGGATAAGCATCTGGACCTTGCTCAAAAGTAAGCGTACCATCCGAGGCTTCTGAAAAGTCGCCTGTTTGAAAAGCCACAAAGTCAAAATTGTATGGTCTCCAAAATCTTGTGATAGGATTTACATTCATAAATGGAGCAAATATGCCTGGGTATAAGTACTCCGTATGTTGCAAAGCTTGACTGTATCTGATATTGCCTGGACTTATTACATATGGGGTCGCATCAATTTTATTGAATATAAACATAACTTTGTCTTTCGGAGCTATGCGTGTCTTCAACTTGTTGAGTTTGACGGCATATTGTCGACGAGCTTCCACATCCATTCGCTTGTTTGTATTGTCAGGTTCGACCATGATAGCCCAAATCTTTCTGTTAGAACTGCTGATAATCGCATTGACATACTTAGGAAAACTTGCCTGTGGCTTTTCTGGGGAGAAATAATACTCTCCTGGCCCTTCAAGTATTTGGCACAAAGGCTTACCATCACGTAACACTTGCACAAGCATAAAGTTTATCTTGCTTGTTGACTTTGCTGCATCCTCACTTCCTATCATAGAATCGAAGTTGGCACACATGTCGCTATAGTTCTTGTCGTAGGTCGGTCTGAATGACGTTACAGGCTCTATGGTGTAGCCTTTTCCTTGCAAGTATCGTGTCAGACGAATCAAAGTCATTGTTTTTCCACACGCAGGAGGTCCGAAGAAAACCACTAAAGGGGTTTTGTAATCGGCAATGGTTACCTTTATTTTATTAGCATCGTTCAGTTCCTCAGAACTCATGCCCGCTTCATTTACTTGTACGTTTGGTGCAGAAGCATCTACCGTTGAAGTATCTGCCTCTTCTGGAATCTCGTTAGTAGTTGTTCCCTCAGAGATTGGAGTAGTTACATTTTCCGTGCTACCTCCTAAATTCATTTCTGCCATATTTCTTATTTTTAAATTTCTCTTTTCTTAAATGCTAAATCAAAGAAGATAAATGCTGCTATATCTACTAAAATAGAAATGATAATCCAGAACATGAAACCATGTCCTGCATATTCACCAGCCATGAAGTCCTCCCATACATCGAATACGCTTATCATGCGTTTTACTTTTGTTACAGGATTGTCGGCGGTATAGTTTGCCTCGTCTGTCTTGGATGAAAAGTTTACAAAGTCGCTGTTCTTTTTAACAGTGTTATATGCTGTATTGAGTTTGTCACAAACATCTTCAACGTCTTCTGCATCATTGAGGTTGATAGTTTTATCCCCAATATATTTTTTCACCAAAGCCAAGTTCTCGTCATCTCGTTTTACCTCTTTTATATTGTCTGAGTTTGGCGACAGAATGTGCGCCATTATATTGGTTGCACGGTTTTCTGCCAGAATGTAGATTTTCGTGCGATAAGCATCGCAAAGTTTATCACGGTCTTGCTTAGAAGTTCCCTTATAGCTTAAAGGTTCAACTTTATCAACTCCCAAAAGTGTAGCAAACTTACGCAATATTTCTTTTGACTTAGGTCCAAATCCTGGGTTTACTTCGTTCTTGATTTCAGCTTCTAATTCGCCCAAAAGAACATCTACGTTGTTTTTAAGTTCATTGACTTTTACCGTAGCCTGTGTTTTGTTGTTTGTGTTGTTCTTTATTTGACTCAAATACCCTCTTGTTGTAGATATGTCTGTATTCACCTTGTCGTTTATCACTGTGCGATAAAAGAAAGTATGAGTATTAGTTGGCATACTACAAATCAACCAAAAGATAAGAACAATCACAATTCCCCCTACCAAACGCAGACCACGTTTTTCAAGATAGATATCTTGATTGAGACTATCGACAATCATCTTTGTTCCCAAAGATGCAATAATGAAAAATCCGACAGTTACAACCCAACACACAGCTAAAGGCCATGAGGATAACAATAAGTGTAGGGATTCTGCAGTCGCCCAACAACTGACGGCTGCAAAAGCTATAAATGCAACCATCCAAATCAATTTCAAATAATTTTTCTGTTCCATTTTTTTTGGATAATAGTTGTGATACAAAATAGGCGTGAACCGTTCATACGCTTGTCTCGTCTATCGGTTACCGCCAAGTGACCAGCACACACAACAAGCACAGAACAGTCCACGCCTTATGAGCGTGAACCTTCTGCCTGCTTGTCCTCGTGTGTTGAAAATTGGCGGTATTCATAGACGAGAGAACAAGAGCTAAAAGCTCAATATCCAAAAAGTTTAGAACAGAATCGCCTCTATCTTAGGAAATGTACTTTCCTTATGGAATTTGTTCACTGAACATCTTCCACTTAGACGTTCCTTTAAATATCTGTCTGTTTCTTTTATTTTATTTTTTAGTTTGACAATCTGTTTACTACTTACTGCAATTCTAAACGAGCCAAAGTTGCTTGGCTACATTATAAATTGCCTTGCAAAATTAATAAAAATAATTGTTAATGAAGAATATTTTATGCAAAATCAACGCAAAAATTGCGAAAAAGGCGATTTTTTAGTCAAGACTGTTAGATATATTTACTTTTTGTGAAATTTAGTACTTTTCCTATGAAGTAATATCCTTTAGTGAAAGATATATAAAAATGAAGTAAAAACTATCAATTGTCAGAAAATAGATTTATCTTTGCACTCATAATCAAAGCGTTCTTTGCATATTGCAAAATACAGAAACGAGCAGAAGTCCGCTCGTTTCCATATTGTTACCTATATAATATAGGCAAACGCCCAACTTCTTGATTTTCAATCAAAGTCCAATTTAGAGCGAGTTAGGATTATTAACACAATTTGCTCCGAACGGCTGCTGAATTTGGGACCTTATCGCCAGCCGAAATTTGGCGGTTACAAAAGAATGTCGTATTTTTGCCCCCGATTACCGGATAGTCCGGCAACCGAACTTTTTAAACACTAAAAGCATGGAAAATTTAACCATTCAAAACTCTGAGAATCTTTTGGCTGCTAAAGCTAGTACACAACCACTCAACGACTTTCCTGTAGATCAGCTCCCACTCGGACTCCGTGATTCACTCTCTGGCGTAGCCCCAGAGGCTCGCGTGCCTGCCCTCTTCTCTGCCCTCCCCATTGCCGCAGCCTACGCCGACGGTCTGAAGGCGAAGTATTGCGACGGCAGCGAGACTCCGATGGCACTCATGTCTATCATCATCGGCGAGCAGGCTTCGGGTAAGGGCGTATGCCGTAGAATCGAGAGCATCTGGGCGAAGAAGATGGATAAGGACGATGAGAAACCACGTGAAGAGGAGGCCAACATCCTCAAGGCGGTAAGTCTGCTGGAGCGTAGCCACGGCGTGATGGAGCTGCCCCGTATGTGCGAGGAGTTCTGCCAGTGGCTCGAAGCAAAGAGACTGCTCGCCCTGGCGAATGCCGACCGTGTGATGGATGTGTATCGTCGCCGTTCCGCAGTCATCGGCTTCCGTTGTGGCGTTATCTTCCACATTCTGGAGCAGACCGAAGAGGAGACCGATGCCTGCATCCGTTTTGCCAAGGCTGTGGCCGACTACGTGCTCGCCATGCAGATGGAGCTGTTTGGCCTGCGCCTCGACAAGCAACAGCAGGACAACGAGGCAATCCCTGTCTATAAATCCCGTAACACCCTGCTCTTCGCCCAACTCCCGGAGCAGTTCACCCTCTTTGATGCCAGCCGTGAGCGTGGCGACGGAGCCAGTCGTGAAACCATCCGTAAGATGATAAGCCGCTGGACCAAGCGTGGTCTCTGCAAGAAGCTGAAGAGTGGCGACACCGAAATCTGGCAGAAGCTTACCCTCTCGGCATAAAGCACATCTACACTTTCTGCATAAGGCATCTTGAATCTCCTAAAACAGTTAATCCCCCATCACGCTTTGGCTGCGTGGTGGGGGATTACTGTTTCTGATGATATCACCATTTCATTGCTGATAACACTCGAAAAAGAGATAATGATGAAGAGAAATACATAAAGTTTCATAAATTATACCCTAGGGTATAATACCTTTGGGTATAATTTTGTAACTTTGCAGAGAATCAAGACTTTAAGTATATGAACAAGATACCATTTGAATATGGTTCTATCGCTGAAAATGAATATTTCATTGATAGAATTGAAGATAGAAGAGACCTCAAGACTTTTCTTGGAGGAGGCATCAACGTGATGCTGATTTCTCCAAGAAGATGGGGTAAGTCTTCACTTGTCAAAGCAGCTATGGAAGAGCTGAAGCAAGAACAGAAGGATGTGAGAGTATGCTATCTGGATGCCTTCAAGATTTTCTCTGAGGAAGAGTTCTACAACAAGTTTGCAAGTGCAATACTCCAGGGCGTTTCTTCCACGATGGAAAAGAGATGGGCTGACATCGTAAAGTTCATCCAATCCATATCTCCAAGCCTCACCATCAACAGCGACCCAGTGAATGCAGTAGAAGTAAATCTGAACTTCAAGCCCCTGAAGGAAAGTGCCGAAGAAATACTCAATCTACCAGAAAAGATTGCCAAGGCTAAAGGCATCCATGTCATCGTGTGCATTGATGAGTTCCAACAATTGGCAAACCTGCCCGACTGGAAGCGCCTAGAAGGAACCATGCGTTCGGTATGGCAGGGACAACACAGTACGACCTATTGTCTCTATGGCAGTAAACGCCACATGATGATGGATATATTCGGCAACTCGAAGAATCCATTCTACCGTTTTGGACAGATGATGACATTGAAGAAGATAGCCAAGGAATACTGGAAGCCTTTCATCCACGACAGTTTCTACAATTATGGCAAGTCTATCAGCGATGATATGATAGAGCGAATCTGCAATGCCGTGCAATGCCACTCCTGGTACATGCAGCAATTCTGCTTTCTCATCTGGACACGTACGGCAACAGAGGTGACAGAGGAAATCTATCAGTCACAGCTTACCAAACTTCTGGATACCAATGCCGATATGTTCATTACCGATATTGATGGCATGCCTGCCTCACAAATAGCATTCCTGCGTGCCGTCTGCATGGGAGAGACTCATTTCAATGCCCAACAGGTTGTAGCAGAATATGGACTCGGTGCTCCACGCACCATCTCCAAGAACAAGAAGACTCTTGTAGAAAGAGACTTCATTGAGAAATCGGGCGATGGCTTCAAGATGGTTGACCCCGTCTTCGAACTGTGGTTCAAACGGGAATACTGCAATATCTTACCTCAATAAAAAATAGAAAAACTATATAAACAGTTAATCCCCCATCACGCAGCCAAAACGTGGTGGGGGATTACTGTTTATGATGATATCCGTGTTTTATTGCTGATGTCGCTCAATATACTCCGCTGCCTGGATATTCGAGAAGACATAGGTCTTCAAATCCCAGAACTTAGACTCCTGCTTGTTTTCCTTCAGATTGCCATTCGGCAACACATCATAGCAGAAATTGCGGTTCATTGATGGATTATAAACGAAGCAACGCTGATGGTCTCTTGCCACAATCTGGTTATCTGCCGAATAGAATACCATCGGGCGCTGCTGCTTCAGCAAATCCACGCCGAAGCCCTCGTACTCATAATTCAGATTCATCAGGCCGAAAAGCGTAGGCATTACATCTACCTGCATACCCAAACCGGCATACTGCTGCTGCGGAACACCCGGACCGAAAATGATGAGCGGAATGTGGTTGTACGACTGAGGCAACTCGCCCTCGCTCTTACCCACCAGCTTGCCATGGTCTGCCTGAATCACGAATATCGTGTTCTTATACCAAGGCTCCCGGCTTGCCTTCTTCAGAAAGTCGCCTATCGCCCAGTCGGCATACTCCACAATCTGTGTTTCCTTCTCCTTGGTCTTCGGCTTGAAGAAATCAGGAATGATATATGGCGGATGATTGCTCACGGTGAGGATGGTAGCCATGAAAGGCTTGCCCGTCTTCGCCTTCTGGTTGATGGTGTTGAGGGCATAGCCCATCTCGAAATGGTCGCTCACGCCAAAGCTGTTCACCACCTCGCTCTTAGGATAGTTCTCCTGAGAGAAGATGTCATCATAGCCATTGGTCTGGAAGAAAGCCTTCATGTTGTCATACTGCGCCTCGTGGGTCATGAAGAACATGTTCTCGTAGCCATACTGCTTCAATACCGTGGCGATACCCTTGCGGCGCGGAGTTACCGTTCCCTTCATCAGGTTGCGGAACATGAGGGCAGGGAAACTGTAGAGCGTAGCCGTCATGCCATGGTTGGTATGGATACCGGCACTATAGAAATGGGTGAACGCCAGGGAATGATGATAGAGCGAATCGAGCGTTGGGGTGAGCGGCTGCTGATTGCCGAAAGTGCCCAGCAGGTTTGCCGACATCGACTCCATCAATATCACCACTAAGTTAGGATGATTCTTCTTCATCATCAGGGAATCGTTCACCACCTCACGCTTCAGAATATTCGTGCTATCCACCTTTCCCATAATACCCAGCCACTGGCGGGTATTCGTGATAGCCTCAGCGTATGGCATGAGATGCAACTCCTTGTTCTCCTTGCGCATATCGTCGAGCACAGAAGTAAGGAGATTGAAGGCAGGATTGATGCCGAGCTGGTTGAGAAAAGAATCCTCGCAATAGTAAGCCTGGCTCACCTTGATAGGGTTATAGCCCATTCTGCCACGGATGCCGAAGAGACAGGCACCTATCATCACAGCAGAAATAAGGAAACGGCTGACTACCTGCACCAGGTGCATATTGTCCTTAGGCAGAAGGAAGAGCCCCTCGAAGTAGCAGCGCAGACGGACGAGCGCATAGATAAACGCCCCCGTAAACACGAAATAGAGGGCGATATAGAGCCAGTAGGAAGACTCCTGCAAGAGCATGCCCGATGTGGTAGCAACATAGCCGAACCAACCGAAGATGCTGGAATTGATGTTCTTGAAGAAATACTGGAAATAAGGGGTATTGGCTGCCGAAGGCATGAAGGCGATGGCAAACCATGCCGCATACCAGATGTTGATGCCACGCAGCAAACGGCGATGACACCACCCCAGGCTGGCAGCAACAAGGAGCACAGCCACAGGCAATACCGAAATATAACAAGCGATGACATTGTCAAACCATACACCCTTGACAAACGCCATCACCCTACTCGCCCCTGCATCCACTATCATGCCATGCAGGGCGATGAATTCCACCAATCTGAACAGAGTCATCACCAGCAATGCCAATACATGCACCGAAAGGAGATAACCCAAAGCCTTAAAATATCGTTTCATCTTTATTCTACTTTAGAAATCGGGTGCAAAGTTAATAATTATATCCCAATAAAAGCAAAATTCCCACCTTATTCTGTCTATAAACAAATAATTATATGTAACTTTGCAGACAAAATAACATTATAAGACTTCGATAAGACATGAACATCAAGTACAACAAAGCCCTGTGGCTTATCACTATTCTAGCCATCGTGATGCTGATTCCATTCCTCGGACTCTCTGATTTCAATACCAAGGGAGAACCTCGCGAGGCAGTAGTTGCCTACACCATGCTGGAACATGGCAACTGGATATTGCCTATCAACAATGGAGGCGACATCCCTTACAAGCCACCTTTCTTCCACTGGTGCATCGCTTTCTTCAGCCTTTTCATCGGCTACGTGAATGAGTTCACCTCCCGTCTGCCATCCGCAGTATCGCTGGTATTGATGACCATCGGCGGATTCGTGTTCTATGCCAAGCGCAAGGATACCCAGATCAGCCTCATCGCAGCCATCCTCACACTTACCGCTTTCGAAGTGCACCGTGCGGGAATCAACTGTCGTGTGGATATGGTGAACACCGCCTTCATGGTGGGAGCCATGTATCTGCTCTATCGCTGGTGGGAGAAAGGAAAGCACCAGCTGCCTTGGCTTGCCATCCTCTGCATGAGCGGTGCCACGCTGACCAAGGGTCCTGTGGGCATCATCCTGCCATGCTTCGTGATGGGTGTATTCATGCTTACCCAACGGGAGAACTTCTGGGGCATCGTATGGCGCATGGCGCTAACCGCCCTGCTCTCGCTCATTATCCCATTCTGCTGGTACTATGCAGCCTATCTGCAAGGCGGCGACGAGTTCCTGCGTCTGGTGAAGGAAGAGAACATCGACCGATTCATGGGCAAGATGGCATACGAATCGCATGAGAACCCGGCGTGGTACAATCTGCTTACACTCGTGATGGGTTGGGCTCCTTATACCTTATTATTACTGTTCTCGCTCTTCATCCTGCCATGGAAAAAGTTCTCAAAGACCCGATTCCTGGAGAATGCGAAGAAGGCTACTCCACTGCAGGTGTTCACCTGGCTCGCCTTTCTCCTGGTGCTCTTCTTCTACTGCATCCCAAAGAGCAAGCGCAGCGTCTATCTGCTGCCATGCTATCCGTTCATGGCTTATCTCATCGCTGAATACATCGTTTGGATGATGAAGGAAAAGATGGGAGCCATCAAGGTATATGCCGGCATGATTGCCTCGCTGGCAGTTATCCTTGTGATTGCTACGCTTGTTATACGAGCAGGCGGCATACCAGATACAATTTTCCATGGCAAGCATGCAGCCGACAACATCGCCATGCTCCATGCAATAGGGGAATCTACTCATGGTATCCTATTCTACGTATGCTATATGTTTCTTATAATAGGGGCTTATCATATATTCAAGGCACTCAAGAAAAAAGAGACAAGCCAAATGATGAAATATACATTGGTGATGATTATCGCAATTTTCATCACACTCGACTCCACCCTGCAGCCTGCCGTGCTCAACACGAAGGCAGACAAGCATCTGGCGCCGGTTATCGAAAAGAAGTTTGATACCAGCAAGCTCTACTCTTATATGTCAGTAGATATGCTGCATTTCTTCAGCCTCAACTTCTATCTGGGCGATAAGATCCAGC
>ENA-ORSL01002320-ORSL01002320.1-human-gut-metagenome-genome-assembly--contig:-NODE-2320-length-13956-cov-2.519891_pt1 | contig 13956 bp, 11 predicted proteins | sample MGYA00242190_ERZ509157 | MGnify/ENA primary metagenome ERZ509157 (study PRJEB26280, sample SAMEA2338664) | human gut metagenome | biome: human gut; feature: human-associated habitat; material: faeces...
GGTGTGGCTGCTGACACTTCCCGGCGGTGCCGGAGGCTATGTCGAGATAGCCGTGGCAGATCAGCCTGCGCTCCTTTATCCGCTTGACAGAAATGATACGGTCGAGCTGAATTCTCGCGGAGTCAGCTTGACGGTGGTTATAGACAACGGTACGGCTTATGTGGCTGAAGCCGACTGCCGTGACGGAGTCTGCAGATCAATGGGGCGCATCAGTCGAGAGGGGGAGAGCATAGTATGCGCTCCGGCCGGAGTCGTTGTGCGCATTGTTGGAGGTGAGCCGTATGCCGACGGTATCGCGGGCTGAGTCCCGGGCGGCGCGCGTTGCGCGTGACGGCGTGCTGGCGGCGGCTGCACTGCTGTGCTCTTACCTTGAAACATTGCTGCCCGTCGGACAACTTTTGTCACTGCCGGGATTTCGTGTCGGGCTGGCAAACGTCATCGTGACGTTTGTGCTGTTCGAGCTGTCGGCATGGGATGCGGCGGGCATCGCGGCAGTAAAGACCTTGCTGTCTGCGGTACTGTTCGGAGGCCCGGTGTCGTTTGCTTTTTCGGCGGCTGGTACGGCGCTGTCATTTGCGGGATTGCTGCTTGTGCGGCTATTGGCGCATGACAGACTTAGCTATGTGGGAATATGTATTATCGGTGCGGCACTTCACAACTGCGGTCAGATTTGCGTCGCGATACTGCTTTTCGACTCGGGAGTTGCGGCGTATCTACCGGTGCTGTTGATTGCATCGGCAGTGTTCGGCGGAGTGTGCGGCGGCGTTGTGTGTTTTGCCGCACCGGGACTGAGGAGAGCTGTCGGAAGGAGAGGCGCGGCATGACACATATTATCAATCGCGGCAGAGCGGGAAGATGTGCCAAGACTGCTTGTGTTGCGCTGGTGCTGTTTATTCTGCTTCCGCTTGCGGCATGTACCCAAAGCAGCTATTGCTCGGTGACGATGTTTGCCATGGATACAACGGTCAGCATACAGATTGCCGCATCGCACAAGGACGTCGACGAAGTGCTGAACTACTGTGAGCAGTTACTTTACCGGCTTGACGGGTTGCTGTCGCGCAGTCGGAAGGGCAGCGACGTCTGGCGCATAAATCACGGGCTTGTCACATCGGGACTTGATGCGCACACCGTCGCGGTGCTTGATGCGGCACTACGCATGTCGGACAGCACCAGTGGTGCGTTTGACATAACCGTGGCGCCGCTGATTGAGCTGTGGGAGGCTTGCAGTGACGCCGGAAGAATGCCGGGGGATGATGAGCTGAGCGCGGCGCTGTCGCTTGTCGGATACAGTCAGCTGACGCTTGACGGTGACACGCTGACAAAGTCGTGCGAGGGTGTGAAGATCGATCTCGGCGGTATTGCCAAGGGCTACGCGGCAGATGTTATAGCAGAATACCTTGAGTCGCAGAACGTGGCATACGGTATAGTGAGCTTTGGCAGCTGCATAGCGGTTGTGGGCAGTAAGCCGGACGGCTCGCCCTTCCGCATTGCAATTCGTGACCCCGGGAATATGTCCCGAGTGGCGGGCTATGTCACCATGCGTGACGGAGTGCTGTCAGTGACGGGAGACTACGAGCGATATTACGAAATACAGGGCGAAAAATACCACCATGTACTGTCGCCGTACACGGGATATTCCGCGCCGGCTGTTTGGCACAGTGTGGCGGTGGTATGCGGCAGCGGAATCATTGCGGACGCGCTGTCAACGGCGCTGTTCGTGAGCGGGGATTATGAGTCGGTTTACGGCGTGTGGCGCTCGACCGACCTTGAATTTGAAGGTGTATTTATCGGTGATGGCGGCACGTACGTAAGCGCCGGTATGGCGGGAAACTATCAGCCCGCACAATAAATCAAACATCAATTCTGGAGCAGATATATGACCGAGAAAAACATATCCGGAGAGCCGGAAAAAGAGTTCAAAAGCGTGGAACAGGCGGCAGGTACGCCGGCACACACAGGTTACGTCGGCCCGGCTGTCACCATGCAGCAATATATAGAGTCAATAAAAAAAGCCAATGCTACGCGCCGGGCGGAAGGCGAGAGCCCGCGGGCATATGTGCTGACGTTCGGCTGTCAGCAGAACGAGGCGGACAGCGAGCGATACGCAGGCATGGCACGCGCAATGGGCTATGAGCTGACAGACGATCCGTCATCAGCGTCGCTTATAGTGGTGAATACCTGTGCCGTGCGTGAGCATGCCGAAAAAAAGACACTGTCAATAATCGGACAGTACAAGCACCTGAAGCATAAAAATCCCGCGCTGATAATTGCTGTCGGCGGTTGTATGGTTACACAACAGTACCGTGCCGACGAGCTGAAAAACAGCTATCCGTATGTTGATATCGTGTTCGGCACATCTTCCATGGACCGCCTGCCCGAGCTTATCTGGCGGCGTATGGAGGGCAGGGGACGCCAGTTCTGTCAGGCAGAGGAGTACCGTGTGAGCGAGGATGTTCCGGTAAGCCGGGAAAGCAATTACAGCGCGTGGGTGTCTGTAATGTACGGCTGCAATAACTTCTGCTCTTACTGTATCGTTCCGTATGTAAGAGGGCGCGAGCGCAGCCGACGTCCGAAGAATATTGTCGACGAGGTCAGACAGTTGGCCGCCGACGGCTACCGCGATATAACTCTGCTCGGGCAGAATGTCAACTCGTACGGCAAGGACCTTTGTGATAATTACGACTTTGCCGATCTTATAACCGAGCTGTCGTCCATTCCGGGCGATTTCCGCCTGAGATTTATGACCAGCCACCCTAAGGACGCAACGCGCAAGCTGGTAGACGCCATGGCGGCATCAGAAAAGGTCGCAAGGCATTTTCACCTGCCGCTTCAGTCGGGGAGTGACCGCGTACTGCGCGTGATGAACCGTCACTATGATGGCGCCCGATATCTTGAAACCGTTGATTATATCAGGGAGCGCATGCCTGATATCGCGCTCACCACCGACATTATCGTCGGTTTCCCGGGCGAGAGCGAGGAGGAGTTCGAGGATACGCTGAATATGCTGCGCCGCGTGCGGTTCGACATGATCTTTTCATTCATTTACTCGCCGCGGCGCGGAACACCGGCCGCCTCAATGCCGGATCAGGTGCCGGATGAGATCAAGAGCGACCGTTTCAGACGTTTGCTTGAGGTGCAGAATGCCATATCTGCTGAAATAAACCGCAAGCTTGAAGGGCAGACGTTGCGCGTGCTGTGTGACGGCATCAGCAAATCGGACAATAATTTTTACAGCGGCCGTACCGACGGAAACAAAATCGTGTTCTTCCCCGGAACCTCGGAGGATACCGGCAGGTTTGTTGGCGTACACATCGACCGCAGCGAAGCATTTGCGCTTTACGGCAATAAAATCTGAATTTACAAATCAAGGAGAAAATAAAAATGGATATCATGCAGGTAGCAACGACACTGGGGCAGCTCATCAAGGAGAGCGAGGTCTACAAAAAGCTTGAGGCCGCCAAGGAGGCATACGAAAACTGCGCCGAGATCGGCGGATATATGACCGAATACGAGGCTCAGCAAAAGGCGCTGGAAAATCTTGCGGCGCAGTCCGAGCCGGACACACAGATAATAGACAGTATTCAGAACCGTCTCAATGAGCTGTTCAGGCTGGTGACGGAGCATCAGCTGTACGTTGAACTGTCGGCGGCACAGAGTGAGGTGAATGAGCTTATGGAGCAGGTCAACAATCAGATAACCTTCACTATAACCGGCAAGCTGCCAACTTCATGTACGCATGACTGCTCAACCTGCCACTCCGGCTGCCACCACTGAGCCGGCGGCAGATAATCCCGCCCGGAGTGAATACAGCTCCGGGATCTACAGAAAAGGACGGTATGGTCTATGACTCCCATGATGGAGCAATACTTCAAGATAAAGGATCAATATAAGGATCACCTGCTGTTTTACCGTCTCGGTGACTTTTACGAGATGTTTTTTGACGACGCCATAGTCGCCTCACGTGAGCTGGATCTCACACTTACGGGGCGCGATTGCGGAGAGGCCGAGAGGGCACCCATGTGCGGCGTGCCGTACCACAGTGCCGAGGGATATATCGGAAAGCTGATCGAAAAGGGGTATAAGGTCGCAATATGCGAGCAGACTGAGGACCCTGCACTGGCTAAGGGACTTGTGTCGCGCGAGGTTATACGTGTTGTCACGCCCGGCACGCTGATCGAGTCCGATCTGCTTGTGTCGGGGCAGAATAACTATATCGCGGCGGTGTATATCGGTGTGGACGGGTGCGGTGTCTGCTTTGCGGACATATCAACTGCGCAGGTGTACGCGACCTCGTTCACGGGCGGCAAGGACGAGGCTCAGCTGGTCAATGAGTTCGGCGTTTATGCGCCGCGTGAGGTGATACTCAATGTCAGCCTTTCAAAAGCCGAGCGGCTGGAGGCATACCTTGAGGCGCATAAGGAAATTATGGTGTCGGATAACCAGCCGCACAGGTTTGAATTTGCCTCGGCACGCGAGAGGGCAAAAACGCAGTTTGGCGACTCACTGCGTGAGGATACCCTTGACGACCGGCCGCTTATGTGCGCGCTGGGGGCGCTTGTCGATTATATTGCCGAGGTACAGAAGTCGGATATATCGTATATACGCGACCTGACGGTCTACGGCGACAGTCAGTATCTTGACATGGATATCAACACCAGACGCAACCTTGAGCTGACTGAAACCATGCGCACAAAGGAGAAAAAGGGAAGTCTGCTGTGGGTGCTGGATAAAACTCGGACCTCCCCCGGCGCTCGCATGCTGCGCTCGTGGATAGAGCATCCGCTGCTGAGCCTTGCACAGATACAGCGCCGGCAGGGAGCGGTTGAAGAGCTTTTCGGTGACTTCATGCTACGCGAGGAGTGCGGCGCACTGCTTGACAATGTGCTCGATCTCGAGCGACTTGTAACCAAGATAGTTTACGGCACCGCCAATGCCCGCGATCTGCGCGCCGTTGCCACAACGGTGGGCATACTGCCCGAGCTTAAGCATCAGATAGTAAACTGCCACAGCCCGGAGATCGCCCGAATATACCGCGAGCTTGATACGCTGGAGGACATATACTCGGCCATAGATAAAGCCATATGCGATGATCCGCCATTCTCGGTACGTGAGGGCGGGATGATACGCCCCGGCTACAATGCCGATGTCGATAAGCTGCGCAGCATACGCGACGACGGCAGTGACTGGATAAAGAAGATCGCCGATGAGGAGCGTGAGCGGACAGGCATAAAAACACTTAAAATCGGCTATAACCGGGTGTTCGGTTATTACATAGAGGTTTCCAAATCCTTCATATCGCAGGTACCTGACACATATGTGCGCAAGCAGACGCTGTCCAACTGCGAGAGGTATATTACCGATGAGCTGAAGGATATGGAGGCTACAATCCTCGGCGCGTCGGACAAGCTGGCTGCTCTCGAATACGAGCTGTTCCAGAAGGTGCGCACACTGGTGTCGGACAACAGCCGCCGGCTGCAGCACGCTGCAGCGCTTATGGCGACGCTTGACGTTTACATAAGCCTTGCAACGGTTGCGTCCAAGAACAAGTACGTCAAGCCGGATATAAACATAAGTGACGCTATAATTATCAAGGACGGCCGTCACCCGGTGGTTGAGCAGTTTGTCAGGGATACGTATTTTGTTCCAAATGACACTTTGCTTAACACATCGGACAGCCGAATAATGCTCATCACAGGCCCCAATATGGCGGGTAAGTCGACATATATGCGGCAGGTGGCGTTGATAGTGATCATGGCCCAGATCGGCAGCTTTGTTCCGGCGGCGGAGGCGTCTGTTGGCATTGTTGACAAGGTGTTCACTCGAGTTGGCGCGTCGGACGATCTGGCGTCGGGACAGTCCACATTCATGCTTGAAATGAACGAGGTGGCATATATACTCAAAAATGCCACAAGGAACAGTCTAATAATATATGACGAAGTAGGGCGCGGTACGTCCACCTTTGACGGAATGAGCATAGCTCAGGCGATAGTGGAATATACCAACAGCCGAAGGATAGGCGCAAAGACACTGTTTGCAACGCACTACCATGAGCTGACTTCACTGGAGGGTACGCTTGACGGAGTGGTCAACTACAATATTGCAGCCAAAAAGCGCGGCGACAGCATAACTTTTCTGCGCAAAATTGTCCGCGGTTCAACCGATGACAGCTACGGCATTGAGGTTGCCAAACTGGCCGGAATTCCGGGAGAGGTAATAAAGCGGGCGCGCGAGGTGCTGAGTCAGGTTGAGGCGACGTCAAAGGCTATACGAAATGTCGAGCAGGCCGGACAGACCGCAATGGTAGCGCCGGCAGAGGGTGATGACGCGATCTCATTTGATGACATGATACGTGATCAGGTTATCGACCAGCTCAAGGGGACCGACATCAACACGCTGTCGCCTTATGAGGCTATGACGCTTCTGTTTGATCTGCAAAAGCGCCTGAAATAAATTCCCGGAGGATAGGTTATGGGAAAGATCAATGTTCTTTCGTTTGCCGTGGCCAACCTGATAGCCGCCGGAGAGGTGGTGGACAGGCCGGCCTCGGTGATAAAAGAACTTATGGAAAATGCAATAGATTCGAGTGCCGACAAAATCACGGTCGAGATACAGAACGGTGGAGTGTCTCTCATGCGGGTGCGCGACAACGGCTGCGGCATAGAGAGGGACGACCTGCCGGTCGCCGTGCGCCGTCATGCCACTAGCAAGATACACGACGCGCGTGACCTCGAAAGCATTATGACGCTTGGGTTTAGAGGTGAGGCGCTGGCGGCAATTGCCGCGGTATCTGATTTGCGTATAATTTCGCGCGTCCGCGGGCAGCCTACCGGCGCCGGCATAGAGGTGTCGGGCGGTGTGGCAGGTGAGGTTTATGAGCGCGGCTGTTCCGAGGGAACGACGGTCATAGTTGAAAACCTGTTCGGTAACGTGCCGGCGCGCAGAAAATTTCTAAAAAAGGATGTGACCGAAACAGCCGCGGTCCACAGCGTTGTGGAGCGCGTGGCACTGTCCCGGCCGGATATTGCATTTGATTTCATAGTGGACGGCAACAGCCGTCTTCAGACCGCCGGCGACGGCAAGCTGCTCAATACGATTTATGCCCTGTACGGCCGGGACTATGCCAAGCGGCTGATACCGGTGGAGTATGAATATGAGGGAATCAGTGTCAGGGGTTACACCGGACGCTCGGACAACGTAAAGCCCAACCGCAACGGTCAGACGTTTTATATCAACGACCGGCTGGTCAAGAGCAGAACAGTCATGGCGGCGCTGGAGCAGGCGTATTGCTCGTTCATTCCGCCGGAGAAATTTCCGGTGTGCACGCTGTTTATTGATATCAATCCGCGGGCGGTGGACGTCAACGTTCATCCGGCCAAGCTTGAGGTCAAGTTTTCAAATGAAAAGCCGGTGTTTGAGGCGGTGTATTACGCTATAAAACAGGCGCTTGAGAGCAATACCGTCCGGCCGGATATACCTGTGGAAAAGCTGTCTCATATGTCGTACGAGCAGTTCCGACAGATGTATTCGGTAACAGGAGCCGCAGAAAGCTCCGGAACGGCAGTGGTGTCAAGAGCTTCCGGAGTGACCGGAAAGTCCGTAATACAAACATCAGGCGGCTCGGCAGAGATACCCGTGCCTGCCGTAAAAACTCATGGCGACACGGACAACCGGGGCGCGGCGCAATACGGTTACAAAACTCCTACGGTGAAGACATATCAGGACGATCCGCCTGCACAGTCCCCACAAGCCGCACAGAGGTCCGATGACAGACGTTTCAGTACAGATGGCTACATTGCGCTCCATCGCGGCCATAAGCCGGACAGTACGGAAGTCCATCCGATTCCGGACATCCCTCCGTTGCCGGACGTTCCTCCGTTGCCGGACGTTCCTCCGGTGCCGGACGTTCCTCCGGTGCCGGACATACCATCTATGTCAGAGCCTCCGATGTCTGATGTGCGTGGCCGAAAACCTGTTCAGCAAAGATTTCAGGATGGCATGCCGGACTATCGCATTGTGGGTGAGGTGTTCAACTGCTACGTTATAGTCGAGCGCGGCGAACAGGTGCTGCTTATAGACAAGCATGCCGCTCATGAGCGTATAATTTTTGAAGACCTCAAGGCGGGGCTGCGCAATACCGAAACACACTCACAGCTGCTCATGGTGCCGCTTGAATTCATGCTTGCCAGCGACGAGGTAATGGCGCTCGGAGAATTCCGCAATGAGATAGAAGCTATAGGTTTCCGCTTCACGACCGAAAAATACACTGTAAGTGTGACATCTGTGCCTGAAACCATTGAGCTTGCCTCGGTGCCCGATATCTTTATGACTATCGCCGACCGCGTTCGAAATCAGACCGGCAGTGCCGAGCTGACGCGGGATATTATATTTGAAAAAGCGCTGTATCAGGCATCCTGCAAGGCGGCTGTCAAGGGTGGCAGGGAATACAGTCCCGAGCACATTCAGTGGATCGTGGACAAGCTGATGAAATTGTCTGATATAACATTCTGTCCGCATGGGCGTCCGGTTGCCATGGTCATCAAAAAATCAACGCTTGACCGGCAATTCGGCCGGACATGACAAATAACGAAAAGGGATAATATAAATGTTTGAATTACTGAAAACCGAAGGCAAAGCCCGGCGAGGCATATTGCACACGGTACATGGCGATATACAAACGCCGGTTTTTATGAATGTGGGCACATGTGCCGCCATCAAGGGCGGGATTTCCTCGCGCGAGCTTATCGATCTGCACTGTCAGGTGGAGCTGTCAAACACATACCATCTTCACCTGCGCCCGGGAGACAAGCTGATACGTCAGCTTGGTGGACTTCACAAATTCATGAACTGGCAGGGACCGATACTTACAGACAGCGGCGGATTTCAGGTGTTTTCACTGGCACAGTTGCGCAAGATCACCGAAGCCGGCGTGAACTTTTCCTCGCATATAGACGGCCGCCGCATTTTTATGGGACCGGAGGAAAGTATGCAGATTCAGTCAAATCTGGCGTCGACAATTGCCATGGCGTTTGACGAGTGCGTGGAAAATCCCGCCCCGTATGAATACGTCAAGCAATCACACGAGCGTACGGTACGCTGGCTGGCACGCTGTAAAGAGGAAATGGCGCGGCTCAACTCACTGCCGGATACCATAAATCCGCATCAGCTGCTGTTCGGCATCAACCAGGGCGGTACTTATGCCGACCTGCGTATAGAAAATATGTGCCGTATCGCCGAGATGGACCTGCCCGGATATGCCATAGGCGGACTGGCGGTGGGTGAGGAAACCGAGGAAATGTACCGAATAATCGAGGCAGTCGAGCCGTATATGCCTGCGAACAAGCCGCGTTATCTCATGGGCGTCGGTACGCCGGTCAACATAATTGAGGCGGTGTACCGCGGTGTTGACTTTTTCGACTGTGTTATGCCTTCACGCAATGCCCGACACGGAAATCTGTTTACGTGGAACGGCAAAATGAATATTCTGAACGAAAGATACATGGCTGATTCCCGTCCGGTGGATGAGCATTGCGGTTGTCCCGCATGTCAGAATTACAGCCGGGCGTATATCCGTCACCTGATAAAAGCCAAGGAGTCACTGGGTATGCGGCTGGCGGTGGCGCATAACCTGTATTTCTACAATGAGCTGACAGCAAAAATCCGCGAGGCGCTTGACTGCGGTGAGTACGGGAGCTTTTATGGCAAATACCGTATAAAGTTAGCAGAGCGGGTTCCGGAAGGTGAATAAAATGAAGGTTTATCTGATACGCCACGGTCAGACCGATGGCAACGTGCAGGGAATTCATCAGGGCTGGGGCAATTCCAGCCTTACCGAGCGCGGTCGGGCGCAAGCCGGCGCACTTGCCGAAGTGATGCAAGGAAAACGGTTTGACCGCATAATATGCAGCGATCTGCTCCGCACACGCCAGACATGCAGTATTGTGTTCGGAGACAGTGCAACGGTCGAGTATGACGCAAGATTGCGTGAAATAAACAATTCGGTCATAGGAGGCCGCTCTCGCAACGAGCTTTTCGGCATTTACGGAGATGCCTATCTTGATGATTGCCACCGACTTGATTTTGCGCGCTACGGCGGCGAAAGCAGTCAGTCATTGCTTGACCGTACTGCCGATTTTCTTGACAGCCTGACACATGACACTGCGTCAAAAAATGTAGCGGTTGTGTCACACGGAGGGACGATCAGGGCGATAATCGCTGGTGTGCTGGGTATGCCGCTGAACACACTGCGTATGGCCATTGACAACTGCAGCGTGACCGGGCTTGAATATTCCGGGGACGGCTGGCGGCTGGTTTTTCTGAATAACAAAAAAGAAATATAAAATTATGAAAGGACATGTTATGATTGCCAAGAATCTCATTGAAAGAGTTCTGCAAAAAGCAATGACCACAGGTGCCGATCTCGTGGAGCTGTTTGCTGAACGTACCCGCAACTCGGTTATGTCCATGGCGGACTCAAGAGTGGAATCCATACGGGACAACACAATTTCAGGTGTGGGTATACGTGCATTTGTAGGCACACGTACGGTGTTTGCGTCAACCAGCGATATGACCGAGCAAGGGCTTATGCGTTGTGCCGCTTCGGTTGCGGCGGCCGTGGGGGACGCGGGCAATACACCGTCGGTTTGCCTTACCGAACGCATTTTTCCCAATATTCACCCGGTAAAGATCGTGCCGTCCGACGCTATGCTTGCACGCAAGGTGGAGCTGCTGCGCATCGGAGACGAGGCCGCAAAAAGCTATGACAAGCGGGTGGTCCAGGTTCAGAGTACATTGCTCAATACCGATCGCTCCATACTCATAGCCAATACAGACGGTCTGCTGACTACCGACCGCAATGTCCGTACGAGAATAGCCTTCAATGTCATTGCCTCCGACGGGCACGAAAATCAATCCGGCTCCTACGCCCCCGGGCGTCTTATGGGGCTCGAGCTGTTTGACGAGATCGTTGATCCCGCGGATGCGGCCCGCCCTGCTGCCGCTCAGGCAATTACCAACCTCGGCGCCGTTTATTGCCCGGCCGGCAAAATGACGGTCGCTATTGAAAACGGTTTTGGCGGCGTTATTTTCCATGAGGCCTGCGGTCACTCGCTCGAGGCGACATCTGTGGCTATAGGTGCGTCGCAGATGGCCGGTAAGCTGGGGCAGAAAATCGCAAACGAAAAGATCACTGCTGTCGATGACGGCACAATTCCCGGAGCGTGGGGGTCGGTCAACATCGATGATGAGGGAACTCCCACACAGCGCAATGTCCTGATCGAAAACGGCGTGCTCAAAAGCTATATGATCGACCGACTCGGCTCCCGTAGAATGGGTATGCCTTTCACGGGAAGCAGCCGCCGCCAGAACTACACGTTCGAGCCGACATCCCGTATGACCAACACCTTCATTGAGAACGGCCCCGACAAAAACGAGGATATCATAGCCTCTATCGAGTACGGACTGTACGCAAAATCTATGGGCGGAGGTTCGGTCAATCCGCTCACCGGCGCGTTCAATTTTGCCGTCAGCGAGGGGTATATTATACGTAACGGTAAAATCTGTGAGGCTGTCCGCGGCGCATCTCTTATCGGTACCGGTTCACAGATACTTCAGAATATCGATATGGTGGGACAGAACCTTGAACGGGGGCAGGGAATGTGCGGCTCGGCAAGCGGCTCTGTTCCGACCGATGTTGGCCAGCCTCTTATCCGTGTGTCGAGTATCACGGTAGGCGGCAGAAAGTGAGGTTGCTTGAATGAATAACTTTGATGCCATAAAAAAAGCGTTGGTGTCTGCGGCGGAGGCCGCCGGTATCGGTGAATATGAAATTTATTATCAGTCGGTCAGCAGTATAGACGCCGAAACACTCAAGGACGAGCTGAGTAGCTTCTCGAGCGGCGTTTCTGGTGGGATATGTTTTCGCTGTGTGGTTGACGGCCATATGGGTTATGCGTCAACCGAGGTTATGGAGCCGTCGGAAATGGCGGCGTTGGGAAGATCCCCGTTCGCCACAGCCTTTGCAACGGTTTCATAGGCCTTTTCCTGCTTGATCTGTGCCTTGCGGGCCAGCGCGGGCAGGTCGCAGGTCCAGTCATTGGCGGCGCGCAGCAGTCTGCGCAGGCGGCTGAAATAGGCCAGCTTTTTCATGCCCACGATGGCCATAAAGAGGAAGACGAGCGTTGGGGGGGAAAACACGGCCGTCAAAATCGGCAGGGCTATAAAATCCTGTTGGGAAAGCCCCAGCGGCCCTGCGCCGACTGCCGTCAGGATGCCCAGCACGAACGCCGCGATGCCAAAGCAGCCTGCAAAGGTCCAGCCAACCGCCGTCAGCACAACGCCGACGGACTGGCCGCCGTTTTTCCACTTGCGTTCCAGGCGGCGTTTCCAGGCGACGAAGGTGTCGGGCTGTTTCATTCCCATCGCGTCCCCCGCCTGTTCCAGAGCGTCGGCAATGCTGCCCAGCACCGACGAGCCGATCTTGCTGCCCATCTGAACCGCGTTGTCGATCACATCGCCGAGGTCGTAGTTATATTCGTAATTGTGTTTGTTGTCTGGCATGGTTTGTCCAATCTGTTTATTGGGCCGGTGCCCAATTTTTCATCAGTTCGGCGGCGCAGCGCACGCCGTCCACGGCGGCGGTCATGATGCCGCCCGCGTAACCTGCGCCCTCGCCGCAGGGGTACAGGCCGGAAAGTCCGGTACACTGTAAATCCTCTTTGCCGCGCAGCAGGCGGATTGGGCTGCTGGTGCGGGTCTCCAACCCCGTCAACACCGCGTCGGGGGCGCGGTAAGCGGCCAGCTTGCGGCCAAAGGCCGTCAGGCCGTCGCGCAGAGCGCCGCTCAACTCGCCGGGCAGCAGGCTCCCCAAATCGCAGGGCGTCACGCCGCGCGGGTAGGTCGGCTGCACCGCGCCCAGTTCCAGCGCACCGCGCCCGGCCAAAAAGCTGCCGACCGTCTCCGCCGGGGCGAGGTATCCCCCGCCGCCCGCGCGGTAGGCCGCCTGCTCCAACCGGCGCTGGAACGCCACAGCCTTGGCCGGGTCGTTATCAAAGTCGCGGCCATCCACGCTGACGACCACCGCCGCGTTGGCATTTTTGCCGTCGCGGGCGTGCAGGCTCATGCCGTTGGTGACAACGCCGCCCTCCTCACTGGCGGCGGCGCAGACCGTGCCGCCCGGGCACATGCAGAAGGTGTAAACGCACCGCCCGCCGGAGACGTGCTGGCTCAGCTGGTACTCCCCCTTCGGCAGAACCGGGTGACCCGCCGCGCCGTGGTAGAGGCTTTTGTCAATTTCGGTTTGCAGGTGCTCCGCGCGGAAGCCGACGGAGAACGGCTTGCATTCCAGCGGCAGACCCAGGCCGTGCAGCATGGCGAAGGTGTCCCGGGCGCTGTGACCGACGGCTAAAATCAGCTGCTCACAGGGGAAGCTGGCCACCGTTGTCTCGATGCCGGTCAGCGCACCGTTTTTCGTCCGCAGGCCGGTCAAGGCGGTGTTGAACCGCACCTCGCCTCCCAAGGCTTCAATTTCACCGCGGATATTGCGGATGACGCCGCGCAGCAGGTCAGTACCCACATGGGGCTTTTGCCGCCAGGCGATATCAGCGGGTGCGCCGTGGTCGAGGAACGCCCCGGTCACGAACGCGCAGAGCGGGTCGCCGACGCGTGTGGTCAGCTTGCCGTCGGAAAAGGTCCCCGCACCGCCCTCACCAAACTGGATATTAGCGTTTGGGTTCAGTTCGCCGGTCTTTTCAAAATGCCCGACGGCCCGGATGCGCTCATCCAGCGCAGGGCCGCGTTCCAGCACGAGCGGGCGGTAGCCATTGCGGGCCAGCAGCAGCGCCGCAAACAGGCCCGCAGGGCCAAGGCCCACGACGACCGGGCGGTGCGCCAGCGGAATTTTTCCCACAGAAAAGTCAAATTTTGGCGGCTGCGGATAACAGACACAGGGCGAGGCCCCGG
>ENA-ORSL01002323-ORSL01002323.1-human-gut-metagenome-genome-assembly--contig:-NODE-2323-length-13951-cov-3.170841_pt1 | contig 13951 bp, 8 predicted proteins | sample MGYA00242190_ERZ509157 | MGnify/ENA primary metagenome ERZ509157 (study PRJEB26280, sample SAMEA2338664) | human gut metagenome | biome: human gut; feature: human-associated habitat; material: faeces...
CGGGTAGGAACCGGCAAGGTTCCTCATCCGGGCGCGTTCTTTTCGTACTTTTCTGGCGCGTACCAGAAAAGTACACTTCTTATCGTCCTGTAAGACGATATTCCTGTAAAAAATACATTCTTCATCGTCCTGAAAGACGATATTTCTGTAAAAAATACATTCTTCATCGTCCTGAAAGACGATATTTCCGTATCTCCGAGAAAAAGCAACTATCCTTTTATCCGCCTCACCCGCGAATCAGCTTTTTCAAAAGCTCCACAAACTGCTCTTTGTAAACATCGTTCAGCCCGCGGTTGCCGAGCAGCTCAACCACATCTGACAGACTTCGAATATCTGATTTCTCCGAAATGTATTTGCTGTCGTGTATCAGCATGGACGTTTCTATGACCGCGCAGATAAACCGCATTTCATCGCTTGCCTCAGCGTATATCTCACAGCCGAAGCTGTATTCGTTTAGCTTGCTGATGTCCTCACCCGGCTCTTTGTGCCTTACAGCCAACGTGAACCATTTGTCAGCCATCGCATCGGATGACACCTGCTTTTTAGCTGTATCAGTCAGTATCAGCTCGTAACAAACTGTTACAGTGTGCCCGGAGCCGACCTCGCCGGCATCCTTGGAGTCATCAATAAAGTCCTCAGTTGCCATTACACGGTTTTCATATCCGACCAAACGGTAGGACTCAACATATTCCGGACTGAATGTGAGCTGCAGCTTGACATCGTCGGCAACCGTGTACAGTGTCGAGGTCAGGTCAGAGCAGAACACCTTTTCAGCCTCGCTGTCGCCGTCGATATAATAGTATACTCCGTTGCCGTTGTCGGCCAGTGCCTCCATGTTGGCATCGCGATAGTTGCCGGTGCCAAATCCCAGTATTGACAGATACACGCCGCCGGCCTTCATGTCGGATACATATGCCGCAAGGCTCTTGGAGTCCGAAATTCCGACGTTCAGATCACCGTCAGATGCCATGATTATGCGGTTGTTGCCGCCCTCGATGTAATATTCTTTAGCTATCTCGTATGCCTTTTTAAGACCGGCCTCGCCGTTGGTCGAGCCTTGGGCCTCGAGACTTTTTACCGCCGATATTATTTTTGCGCTTTTATCGCCGGAGCACCCCTTGAGCACGACCTCTTCACGTCCCGAATAGGTGACGATCGAAACGGTGTCCTGCGCGCTCAGCTGTTCTGTCAGATATTCAAATGCCGAGCACAGCAGCGGCAGCTTATCCTCGCTTTGCATAGAGCCGGAAACATCGATCAGAAAAACAAGATTGTTGCCCTTGGTCGGGGCGGCGTCACGCGCCTTCAGCCCCAGCCGCAAAAGCGATGCGTCTGGATTCCAGGGACAGTCGATCATATCTGCCTGCACGCTGAATACCTCGCCCTCGCCCGGCTGTGCATAGTCGTAAGTGAAATAGTTGACCATTTCCTCGGTCCGGAAGCCGGATGCCCAGCTCTTTATCTCGTTGAAATTACAGCCGCCGTTGACGAGCTTGCGGAAATATGCGTACGACGCGGTGTCTACGTCGGCAGAGAAGGTTGATACCGCATTGTCTGCCGTACTGACAAACGGATTTTCAATGAATATCTGCGTGTTCTGCTGCTCGTCATTGTCCTCGCCATCGTAGTTGGCGGAAGCATCGGTGGGCTTAGAATAAGTCATGTTGGCATTGCCGGGCGCCTGCTCCTGCATGTCTGCACTCATTCCGGCCGAACAGGATGTCATGCACATCAGTGCAAGGCAGACAGAAATAACTGATAAGATCGTTTTTTTCATGGTTCTTCTCCTTTTTGCTTAATTTTGAGATGTAATAAGAGAAATATCGAAAACCGAAGTAAACCGTTCTCTGTCAAACGGAATTTCATTTGAGTAGTAATCGGTGTATTCCTCAAGCAGGCTTTGGTCATACGGGCGGTTGTCGAAAAACTCCGACAGCACCAGACTGCCGTCCGACTGGGCATATGCCATGAAAATATACTGCCCGCCCGGCTCGGGAAGTCCGGTGTCACAGCGGTTGTCCGAACAATACAGCAGCATTGTGCCGTCACGGGTCAGACCACCGTGCTTGGAGCATTCGATGCGCTCGGCAAGCCTGCCCTTGAGATTTTTGTCCACACGTATACCGTATGTGCTGAGATCATCTACTGATATGTTGGGAGCATTGGGTATTACGTTGCTTACCACATTCACTACCGTTCCGACAAAAACATAATCCACTAAGCCGACATATTCATACATGTCGGTTTCATTGATCACCATAGATACACGTGCATAATACTCGGTTTTGCCGTTCCAGACAGCGGTCTTGGGCGAACAGCCGGCAAGGATCGACAGGATAGCGGCAAAAAGCGCAATAGTTGCAAGCTTTTTCATGTTAATCTCCATTCTGCCGCTGTGCGGCAGCACAAATAGTAATCAGTGAATTTTGCCTCGGCAAAATTCGTGCGTGAAATAGTATATTTCACTTTTGGATGGAAGTAACTTTCACGCTGCTGTTCTCATTAGGTTTCAACGATATTTCTGATATAGCTCACGACCGTGGCGTCCGGGTCGATTTCGGCCGAGTAATCGAAAAGAGTGCCGTATCCGACGTTGCCTGCCGAGAAGATCAGCTCAGGCGAGCACACCGTCCCCCGGCCACTGCAGATCCACACGCTGACACCGCTTTCCGACGTTGCGTCGGTGTGCCGGCAGGGGGTAGATGACATGCGCTCCGTCAGCTCCATCAGCTGTTGGGTGCTGAGGTTGACGGCGTAGAGCGCGTCGCCCATACGCCACACCAGCCTTGCCTGACCGTCGCGCAGATCGGGGGCGACGGCAAGCGGTGTCATTGTGGCGGAGCGCTCGGCAAGCAGAGATGAAAGCGTAGTGTGCTGAGCGGAGGGGCCATTCGAAGTGTTGGAATCGGGCGATGACAGCTTCAGCACCGCAGGTACTATCATAATGCACAGCACCAGCGCCGCGGCAATTGCGATAAGAGGGTAACGGCGGGCAGGAGCGCGCGAGCAGTCGGCTTTACGGTCGGCCGCCCGGCGGCGCGCATATGCCGGGCGATAGTTCTGCGCCTCAGCTATAAAGCGGTCATCGATGCTGCCTATACTGTCAAACAGATATTCGGCCGAAGGCCGGTTTTTGTTTTTCACAGCAATCCCTCCTCCTCAAGCAGTCCGCGCAGCGCGACACGTGTGCGGTGAAGCAGTGTCTTGATCTTGCCTACCGAAAAGCCTGTTTGCGCGGCAATCTGCTCCATGGACGCCGAGCAGAAATAGCGCAGCACAAAAACGCACCGGCGGTCTCCCGGCAACCCGCCGAGAAAGCCGTTGAGCGCATCGCGCAGACGGTCATTCTCTGCCTCCTCCGCCGGATCCTGCCCGCCGGGGATGCACTCGCACAGCTCGTCGATGAGCTGCTCTGTGTTGCCTCCGCCGCGTTTCTGACGGTGAGAACGGCGGTAGCAGTCAATTGAAATACGCCGCACCAGCTTGGCGAGATAAGCGCCGAGCAGGTCGGGACGGTCGGCGGGCATGCTGTTCCAGGCCGCCAGGTATGTATCGCTGACACATTCTTCAGCGTCCTGCCGGTTGCCCACCAATGAGCACGACATGCTGTCGAGCATTCGACCGTATTTCAGGTCACTCTGCCTAATGGCCTGTTCGTCACGTGCCCAGTACAACTCCACTATTGCACAATCCTCCATTGTTACCCCCCTGCACATTTTCGGGTCCTCACCCATATAATCGTCAAAAACCGCCCGGAGTTTCAGGTCTGAGCGGATTTTTTGAAAAAATTTTTATCTTCATTTTTATTATATCAGATTTTGCGCTGCCGTGCAAGTGCGCAGCAGCGTTGCGGGCACGTACGGATAAAATTAAAGCCCTGTGCTTTCGCACAGGGCAGATTATTCAGCTCAGTCCTCCCAGGGGAACTTATACTGGGTGAGACCCAGCTCATCGCGGACAGCAATGATTTCCTTCTGGACAGATTCGTTGATCGGCACACCGTCCTTACGGGCAAGGCGTACAAGGTGCTCCTTCTCGCCGGCAGAGTAGATGCGCTCTGCACCGGGAGCCTTTTTGGAGTTACGTACGGAGCGGATGATCTCGCCGGCCTTCTTGCGGCAGAGCTCTTCGCCGAGGAAGTGGTTGGTGTCGATAGCGATGAAGAAATGGCCGAGGTGATAGGGGATCTTTTCGCCGTTGGGGCCGACGCCGTTGAGCGCTTTACCGTAGTTGCCGTCCTGAAGCACAGCGGAAAGCAGCTCGACTACCATAGCGTAGCCGTAACCCTTGTAGCCGCCCATAGCCTCGCCGATGCCGCCGAGAGTGGTCAGTGCAGCTGTGCCCTGACGGATTCTCTTGAGCGCTACTCCGGCGTCGCCCTCGACAGGCTCACCGTCGATACCGATGATGGTTCCGGGATGTACATTTTCGCCGATTCTCTCGTAATATTCGATCTTACCGTTCTGGGTAATGGAGGTGGCGCAGTCAATGAGGAAGTCAAAATCCTCGTCGGTGGGGATACCGATGGTAAGGGGGTTGGTACCGAACATACCCTCAACGCCGAAGGTGGGAGCAACGGACGGACGAGCGTTTGTGCCGGTGATACCGATGCAGCCTTCCTTGCAGGACATCCAGGGGTAGTAGCCTGCAATACCGTAGTGGCAGGAGTTGCGGACGACGACCATGCCCATGCCGTATTTCTTGGCCTTGTCGATAGCCATTCTCATCGACTTGTAGCCGATGACCTGACCCATACCGTCATGACCGTCGACCACGGCGGTGGTCTCGGTTTCCTTGACGACCTCAAAGTTGGTGACAGGGTTCTGGATACCGGCCTTGATGCGGTCCAGATAAATGGGCTTGAAGCGGTTTACACCGTGGGACTCAATGCCGCGCTTATCGCTCTCAAGCAGAACGTCGGCGCAGATCTCGGCATCTGCCCGGGGGATACCGTAACCGACGAACGAGTCGATCACGAAGTTTGTGATGGTTTTCCAATCGACGATGTTGGTTTTAGCCATGAATGACCATACCTTTCTTTTCACGTGAAAACTTGAATTTGGAGCATCGCTCCATTTTCACGCGCGGGCCTGCCGGACGTGATGCTGCCGGCAAGCCATCGTATTTTGTTCATACTGAGTATATTGTAGCACAATACGGTGTTTTTTGCAATAGCGTAGTAAGAAATTATTTTAATAAGGTTTTTTTACATACAAAAAAGTCTATAAGAGCCCGAAAGATTTTGTAATATGTATGCGCAACGTCAGGCTGAAATGCATAACCTCAGCTTCGGGTGCATATGTGGCCCTGACTGACTAAAGTTCCAATGTATGGAATACTATCCGTATAATAAGCACTAATGAGTTGCAAAAAGCCGGTCATTTGTTTGCAACAACGATGATTTTTTTATCTTTTGACAAAAAAATGTTGACAATCAGCGACAAATATGCTATACTCACACTACCATTAATTATAAGCGAAACCATTATGATTTCAAAGGAGAACCACCATGAAAAAGGCATTAGTAATTCTGCTTGTGCTGTCCATGCTGCTCGGTATGGCCGTTGTTGCTCCTCTCGGTGTTGCCGCTGAGGACGAGACCAAGGTCGGTACTGTAGCTGCGGACTATAAGCCCGAGGGAACCGCTGTGTCCAGCGCAGCCGAATTCGCTGCAATGGATCCCGCAGGAAAGTATTATCTCTCCGCGGATATCACGATTTCCGAAACTTACACATCTGTTTTCACCGGAACCTTCGACGGTAACGGCCACACCGTGACCGTGTCCGCCCCTATGTTCCTGACCGTAAACGGAACTGTCTGCAACCTTATTGTTGAAGGCTCCATCCGTGTCGAGGCCGGAACAACGGTAGATGGTAATATAGTCGGTGCCGTTGCCAACCGTGCATGCTACGGCGGCGATGCCAGCTTCTACAACATTGCCAACTACGCGTCCTTACTGTCCTTCGCAACCGGTATGGCCGGTATCGTCGGACGCGGCGGCAACTATCAGGAAGATACATATACGCTTACCATAAAGAACTGCGCCAACTACGCACCTATTACCACCGATTTTGCCAGCGCCAACAAGGATTCCGGCGGTATCCTCGGTTATTTCCAGGGCAACCACGCATCAGGTGTTATGCAGCTGGTCATTGAGGACTGCGTAAACTACGGCACAATCAACGCCTGCGGACGTCCCGGCGGTATTATCGGCGTTACCGATTCCTCTGCAACGCTCAGAAACTGCATCAACAACGGAGACATTCAGGCTATCGATAACTACTGCGGCGGTATCGCTGCACGTCTTGGCGACAACTACAAGAAAGGCGCAAACTCACTTAAAAACGCCACCGGCACGACGATTCTCGTTGAGAACTGCGTGAACAACGGTAAGGTTACCTACAGCGGCAAGAAAGCCGCTCAGGTCGGCGGTATCTGCGGATATTTAGGCATTTCCAAAGCCACCACATTCAAGAACTGCACCAACAACGGTGAGATCACCGGCGTTTTCGGCGGCCAGAGCGGTAACTTTGGCGGCATTGTCGGCGCGAGCGACGAGTTGAATGACAGCGTTAAAACGCTTAATGGTGTCCTTACCTTCGAGAACTGCACTAACAACGCCAATGTTACCGTTCCGGACGGCTGGGCGAAGAACTCTATGGTCGGCGGTATTATGGGCTTTGACCTTTCTCACGCCGATACCAAGTTTGTCAACTGTGTCAACAAGGGTGACATCACCAACCGCGGTGTTGCAGGTGTCAAAAGCCTTCATTGCAATACCGGTGGTATCATTGGCAACATTAAGTTCAGACGTAGCTTTGTAGATTGCTATAACTTTGGCGATATTACCGGCGCTACATTGATGACTACAGCTTCAAGCTGGACTACCGGCGGTATTGTTGGTTATGTTAACTACAGTACATTAGTGGCGTTGAAATCTTCCGAGTTCACTCGTTGCGGTAACATGGGTAATGTTACGGGCGGCGGCCTTCAGACCGGCGGTCTGGTTGGCTATCACTGGGGCTGGGGTGAACGAGGAATCGGCGCCAACTTCACCTACTGCTTCAATACCGGCGATGTAACAGGTCCGAACTTCGTCAGCGGACTTCTCGGATATATCAATTCCTCTTGCGTTTCTGTCAAATACTGCTATGTTGCCGGTAAGGTAACCTGCACAAAGGCTGCTACTGCCGTTGCATCCGGCGATAGTGTTAAGCAACAGGTTGAATACACCTTCAATGAGGGCGGCAAGGACTACTACTTCTATGCTCCTCTTGCAGGCAAGGTTACAATCACCGGAACTACGGTTAAGATCGACACCGTAGATGCTATTACATCTGTTTCCAACGGCGATACAGTTGCTAAGGATAAAATTTACGCCTTCACCTCCGGAAGCGACACATATCTGTTCAAGGCAAATGCCAACGGTACCGTCAATATCAGCGGCACTACCGTTACCATCGGCACAAGCACAACTGCAATCTATACCGGCAAGATCAACTCTCTTGATATACCGGTTTACGATCACCGCATCAACTCACGCGCACTGTTCTGGAGCAATGCAGAGTACAGTCCGGTTGATTTCTCTATCAACGTGATTGCCGAGGATTGCGCAGGACTCGACTATGTCTGCGGCTCAGGCAATGTGGTTCAGGTGCTCGGTATGACCACCGATGCTGCTCCCAAGTACACTGCCGCGCAGTTCAAGTCAGGTGAGGTCGCCGTTAAGCTGAATACTCTCAGCGGAACCGATTACTACCGTCAGAACCTGCTGAGCTCCATATTCGTGGTTGATGAATATCCGACCACCGATGCTACTCACGCTAAGGTCATCGAGTCTGCCGGCAGCTACACTAACGTGCTGTTCGACATGAACCCCGACGGAACTCCTGCCACCGGTGATGCTACCGTTTACGTAGTTATCGCGCTGGCTGTGTCCTCTGTGGCTCTCGCAGCTTTGGTGATTTCCAAAAAGAGAAAGGCCGGAAACAACTGATCTGACCTGTAAAATACAGCAAACAGCCGGGCATATGCCCGGCTGTTTGCTGCTTGAAATACAGAAGCTGTTTGCCGTTTGCAGAATATCGTTTTGACGATGGCCTGAGATTTACAAATAATATAATGATGCGAACAAAACCAGTATATCCCTCGGTGTCTCCGCCGGAAGATGTTAAACATAAATTCATTTTTTGTTAACAATTCGTACATATTTTTGAATAAAAGCACTTGACAATATTTAAATTGCGTGGTATAATTAACACACTGCAGATACCGTGCCATTGAAACCTCAGTCGTGCATGTATATGGACATTAATGCCCCTTTGCGTTGGCATTAACGGCAGCGCGGATACATATGATGTTAATGAAAGTATGAAAATGTCCAAATTGTGAATAAATAATCGCCAAAAAGTAAATTTCCCGAAAAATATCGGGAATACTCACAATTATTTGCGCGAAAGGTATTGACAAACGGCGCTGTTTTCTTTATAGTTATACTGACAGAGTTGGTGGTCTTGCCCCAACATTAAAAAGCATGTTTTATTATTTTAATAATTGAACATATCAAAAAGGAGAACAACATGAAAAAGGCATTACTTATTCTGCTTGCTCTGACCATGATCATGAGCATGACAGTGCTCGCTCCTGTCAGCGCCTCCGCTGCGGACGAGGAAACCGCTGTCGGTTCTGTCGCGGCAGACTACAAGCCTGAGGGCACTGCTGTAACTACAGCAGAGGAATTCGCCGCTATGGATGCTGAAGGGCAGTATTATCTTGCGGCTGATATCACTTTGAACTCCACATATGTGTCGGAATTCAAGGGAACATTGGATGGCGGGGGACATACAATTTATTTGAGTGTTCCTGCATTTGATACTTTCAGTGGTAACGTCAAGAACCTTATTCTTGATGTTTCCGACCGAATTATCACTGGTGGAGATGGGGAGACTGGTTTTGCAGCATTTGCTTGTAAGACTAACGGAATGACAGCTGTTAATGTTTGCAATATGGCTCACGTCTATAGTGGTGCTAATAACGTTGCGGGCTTTGTTGCTGAAGCATACGGCACAACTAAATTTGAAAATTGCGTCAACTATGGTTCAATTACTACTACAGTAGGTGCCGTTGCCGGTTTTCTTGCGTATGGCAATGATGTTAACCTGACGTTTATCAACTGTGTTAACGATGCCGATATAGCGAACACGGAAACATTAAAGGCCGCTGCTGGTATTGTTGCTTTGACCGGAACTAACAGCAGCACAGATACTTCAGTATGCACTACATTTGAAAATTGCGTCAATAACGGCGATATTCTTGGCGGAGCACAGGTCGGTGGTATTGCCGGTTTCACCATGATGAATGCTGTGTTCATGAAATGCACTAACACTGGTAAGGTTTACGGCAACCAGCAAAAGGCTAATCTCGCACTTGACAGCTTAAACAAAGCACACGAAGGTGCTTATTGCGGAGGTATTGTTTCTCGTTGCGGCAACGATAAGGCAATATCTGCAAAAGATGTTAAGAGCATTTTGACTGATTGCAAGAACTTTGGTGAGATAATCAGTGACAGAGATCAGGTTGGTGGTATAACTGCTTTCAGCAAGACGTCTTACTATGCAACCAATTGCGTTAACAAGGGGCTTGTAATGCTTGATATGGGTCCTGGCGAACATGGTTATGCTGCTGGTATTTTAGCAAGCTTAGCTAATGATAAAAAAGGTGTTACCACCTGTCTTATTGAAAGTTGCGTCAATGACGGTACCATTATTGCGGATAACCGTGTTGGCGGTATCTTGGGTACAGCCGGCGGTAAAAAGCATAATGCTTCCGCAAATGGATATAGAGTAACAAAGTGTGCAAACACGGGCGACATATATTCATATGCTTATTACCTCGATGCAGAAGGTAATATTGCAAAAGTTAGCGGCACTGCAGGTGCTGGAGGTATTATAGGTTATATATATGGTTCTAAGAGTTCTACTAATCAGGTTGGATTTGTTGAATATTGTACTAATACCGGTAACCTTTATTCCTCACAGTTCTGTAGCCCATGGTTTGCCTATACAAATGAGCTTAATACGGTAATTAAATTCTGCGTTTTCGGCGGAACTATGAACAAGATTGGTTATATTTCCGATTATACGACAGATATCGACCTGAAAGCAGACATTGAAACTAAGGATGACCCTGCTATTAAGCACTGCTTTGCGCTCATGGGGTGCTCAAGTGCTCATTATGATTACTTTGCTACATATGATAGTGAAGGTAAGGCAATTTCGTTGAGCAGAACTATTTTGGACGATAGCAAAGTGTCAGATACCATACCCGGTGAGTTATTATTGGCTGATAACTACATTTTGGACAATTGTGGCCTTGATTATTTTAACTACGCTTTGGATGATAAAAATTCCAGTAACAGGATTGGCATTGATGTTGCTATTTCCAGTGGATTAGTGACAGTCGTTGATGAGAGTAAATTCACAAGCGGTGAGTTGACATTCATGATGAATGAAAAAATTGGTGAAACTGTTTTTTATCAGAACGTAAATGACAGAATTTTTACACAGGTTGATAAGTGTCCCACTACAGACGCAACACATGCAAAAATCATGTATTCTGCTATTGAAGGCAAGTACATTAACCTGCTGTTCGATATGAACCCCGACGGAACTCCTGCTACCGGTGATGCTACCGTTTACGTAGTTATCACGCTGGCTGTGTCCGCTGTGGCTCTTGCAGGCTTGGTTATTTCCAAAAAGAGAAAGGTCAGAAACTGATCTGATCGTCAAAATATGATCCCCAGCCGGGCATATGCCCGGCTGGGGATTTTTTATGCCTTTCATGAAAAACGATTGCCGCTATGATAGACTACGGTGAAAAATCACAGCGTTAATATTTTCCGGAATGTGGTTATACCTTATGCGGAGCGAACAATGCCGCCTGCATGATATATCATCATATGATCTTGCTGAGAAGCGTTTATAGCACAGACTTATACGCGCCGGGTCTGATGCAGGTTGTGATCATGGCTCGGAATTATTCATTACGCATATCGTCAGCCGTTTCCGAATATATTTTACATAGTAAACTGTAAAATACCGGAGCTTGCTGATGAACAAAACATATAAATTTCAACAATCCAACAACCGCCCGACGTCCCAACCTGCCGCCAGTGGGCACAACAGCACCGGCGGCATAGAATTTTTTCTTGCGCCGTCCGGACTGACGCCCGAACAGGTCGAAAAATCAAGGCGTGAGCACGGTTCCAATCAGATGAGCCAGCACAAAGGCCCCGGATTTGTCAGTCGCTTACTGAAGAATCTGACTGATCCGGTTATACGCATACTGCTCGGAGCACTGGTAATCAACATACTGTTTACGCTACGCGACGGTGACTGGATCGAGTGTGTAGGAATCGGAGTATCGGTCGTATTGGCGACATTGATCTCAACGCTGTCCGAGCAGGGAAGCGAGAATGCTTTCAAGCGTCTGAGCCGTCAGGTCGGGCAGGAGTTCTGCCGTGTAAGGCGCTCGCGCGGTGTGGTGAATTTGCCGGTGAGTGATGTTGTGGTCGGAGACGTTGTATTACTCGCCCCCGGTGACAGAATACCGGCAGACGGCTTTATGGTCAGCGGCAAAATAGGAGTAGATCAGTCCGCACTTACGGGAGAGTCACAGGAGATATTCAAGGCACCTGCTACCCGTGGGCGCCTTGATGTGTCATGCCTGACTCCGTCAAGGCTTGAACCGTCAGCCACCTATGCTGTTTTTCGCGGCTGTGCTGTTATGAACGGTGAGGGAGAGGCGGTTATTGCCCGTGTAGGCGACGCGACCATGTTGGGTGAGATCTCACGCGAAGTCCAGGCTGAAACACGTGCCAGCCCGCTCAAAATACGTCTGGCCAAGCTGGCAAAGCAGATAAGTATACTCGGTTACATTATGGCGGCGCTGGTCATTGCGGTAAGTATTGCCGACGCTGTGCTGCTTGACAGCGGCTGGCAGCCCGATGTAATACTGTCAAAGCTTGAGGACTGGCGTTTTATGCTGTCAACGCTGCTGCACGCGCTGACGCTGGGGTTGACCGTGATAGTCGTTGCGGTGCCGGAGGGGTTGCCGATGATGATAGCAGTTGTGCTGTCGGCCAACATACGCCGAATGGTGCGTGACCAGGTGCTGGTACGGCGCCCGGTCGGCATTGAGGCGGCAGGCAGCATGAACATACTGTTCACTGACAAGACCGGCACACTGACCGAAGGACGGCTGACTGTAGGCGAGATATATGCGGGTAATGGCCGGTCTTTTCAGGGAACAGACGCGCTACGGCGTCGCGGCGGCGAGATATACAACGGATTTTGTCGCGGATGTCTTTACAACAATTCGGCTGTTGTAGGTGCTGACGGTATCAGCGGCGGCAATTCGACCGACCGTGCACTGCTGTCTGCCCTGCCTCCAGGCTGGAGTGGCGGGGCGAGAGTGGTTAAGCGTCAGCCGTTTGACAGCGCACGCAAATACTCCTCAGCCGCGCTGTCCGATGGGCGAGTGCTTGTCAAGGGAGCGCCGGAGCTGCTTTTGCCCTATGTTCGAGACATAATGACGCCGGACGGCACGCCGCGACCGGCCGACAGCGCGGCGATCTCTGCGTGGCTGTCCGGTGTAAACCGCACCGGTGCCCGTACACTCATGCTGGCTGAGGGGCGGCGTGGATTGAGTCCGGATCAGATGGGCGGGTTAACACTTATCTGTGTTGTTACGCTTGAGGATCACCTGCGGCGTGAAGCGCCGGGAGCTGTGTCGGAGCTGCGCGGCGCCGGAATACATGTTGTTATGATAACAGGCGACAGCCGCGAGACTGCGGAGGCTATCGCGCGCAGATGCGGAATAATCGGGCGGGGCGTGGATATGTGTCTGAGCGGAGATGAGCTGGCACGCATGTCCGATCACAAGCTGAGCGAGCTGTTGCCGCGTATAGGTGTTATCGCCCGGGCACTTCCGACCGATAAAAGCCGTCTTGTACGTATATCTCAGGAGGCGGGGCTTGTAACCGGCATGACGGGCGACGGTATTAACGACGCGCCCGCGCTCAAGCGTGCCGACATCGGTTTTGCTATGGGAAGCGGAACGCAGGTTGCCAAAGATGCCGGTGATATCATTATTCTTGATAATAATCTGGCATCGGTTTGCCGTGCGGTGTTGTACGGGCGCAATATTTTCAAGAGCATACGTAAATTCATAACTCTGCAGCTGACTATGAACTTCTGTGCTGTCGGCGTGTCAATGGCCGGGCCGTTTATCGGTATCGATGCCCCGGTGACGGTCGTACAGATGCTGTGGATCAACATTATTATGGACACTTTGGGAGGGCTGGCGTTTGCCGGTGAGCCCCCGCTTGAGTCGTGCATGAGGGAACGTCCGAAACGGCGCGATGAGCCGATCCTGAACCGTTATATGGTCAATGAGATAGTGCTCTTGGGTGGCTTTACGGTCGGGCTGTGTCTGCTGTTTCTTAAACTGCCGGGCATTGCCGCGCTTTTCCGCCCGGCACCGGACAACATATATCTTCTGACGGCGTTTTTTGCGCTGTTCATATTTGCATCGGTGTTCAACTGCTTCAACGCACGAACGGACCGCTTGCGCCTGCTGGCGGGGATATCAGGCAATCCGACGTTTGTTTCTATCATGGCGGCCGTTCTGACCGTGCAGCTGATATTTGTATACCTCGGTGGAAGCGTCTTACGTACGGCTCCGCTGACGTTGAGGGAGCTTGGGGTCACCATGCTTTTGTCACTGGCCGTTTTTCCTGCAGACTTTATTCGCAAGCTATTGTGGAGGTTTTTCCGCGGCAGGCGTGGGTATTGAGACAAGGCCGTATCACGTCAGCGGTGAGCCGCAATAAGACTATTCAGCCAAGGGAGTTTTGTATATTCCGTAAATGAATACAGCTGAAAAAAGCCGG
>ENA-ORSL01002340-ORSL01002340.1-human-gut-metagenome-genome-assembly--contig:-NODE-2340-length-13862-cov-2.885493_pt1 | contig 13862 bp, 4 predicted proteins | sample MGYA00242190_ERZ509157 | MGnify/ENA primary metagenome ERZ509157 (study PRJEB26280, sample SAMEA2338664) | human gut metagenome | biome: human gut; feature: human-associated habitat; material: faeces...
CCGCTGCGGCGTTTACGCTGGCGCTGGCCATCGCCATCCAGAATGTGCCGGAGGGCGCCATTGTGGCCCTGCCCCTGCGTACCGCCGGTGCGGGGAAGGGGAGAGCCTTTTTGGGCGGCGTGCTCTCCGGCGTGGTGGAGCCCCTGGCCGCCGGCGTGACGGTGCTGGCGGCGGCGCTCATCGTTCCGGCACTGCCCTGGCTGCTGGGCTTTGCCGCCGGGGCCATGCTCTATGTGGTGGCCGCCGAGCTGCTGCCTACGCGCGGTGACCCCGGCCCGGGGGCGCTGGCCTTTGCCGCGGGCTTTACCGTAATGATGATCCTGGACGTGGCATTGGGGTAGGGAGGAGGGTTGACAACGGCCAATTCCTGTAATATAATGTCGCTGACAAGTAAATAAACAGTCTGTTGATCCAATGTCGCCGGCGGCCGTACAGCCCACCACGGGCCAGGCGTCGGCATAGAAGGAAAGGGGTGGCCAAACCCCGCACGACCGGTACTGTGAGCGCAAGGATGCACCGAAGCGGCGAGAGCCGCCGGGACGAAAGTCCGCCATTGTGGGTAAGCCCATGAGAAGGTAGGCTGCAAACGAGGAGGGATGTCTGCCCCCCGCGGCGCGAGCCAGGAGAATTGCATTGTGTAGGACAAAGTTGCAGCGGGCGCGCTCTCCGTGTGCGGGAATCTTGTACCACCATGTAGATGTACCACGCTGACCTCCTGAACGGGAGGTCGGTGTTTTTTGCACCACCTTTTTCGCGGCCGGCCCTTTTGGGCGGGCGGCGGGGGCGGCGATGTCTTTCCGTGGTGCAGGGGTCGTATCTATTGCGTTCGCTGTCCGGCTTTGCGCCGGGCAGCGTTTCATTTTCGCGGGACAGAGTGCACTCTGTCCTGTTTTTCATGCCCTGCATGAAAAATACTCTCCTTGCCAGACTGACACGCTGCCATACACAGCGAAGCGGTGCGGAAAACTCGACTGTCAAGCTGAGGCGCCGTGCGCTTTCCATCTGACCGTGAAACTGTGCAGACGAGTCCCCTTTGTCAAGCTGAGGCGGCCATTGGCCGCGTGCTTTTCCATAAGTGGGGCGGGGATGTTGCCGCATCCCCGCCCACCCCCTCACGTCGACAAAAAATTTACATAAAGGAGAAAGAGACATGAAGAAGAGAGTCATAAGCTGGCTGCTGACCGTCGTGATGGTCGTCAGCCTGCTGCCCACCTCCGTGTTGGCCGACACGCTGGCCGCGGATCAGGAGCAGCAGACCCAGCAGGAACAGATAGCTCCGGTGGACACGGAGAACACCGTCCCTGCCGAGAATGAGGAGACGCAGGAGCAGCAGGAGCCTGCTCCGGAAACGCCTGTGTCCCGGTCTGCCCGCAGCGGCGGCACGGCGCTGGCGCTGGCGGAAGGAACTGTCAGCTCCGCGAAGGAGTTTGCGGCGATGGACGCCAGCGGCAGCTATACGCTGACGAAGGATATCATCGTCACCGAGCCCTATGCCAGCGACTTTTCCGGCACCTTTGACGGCAACGGCCACACCGTGACGCTGGCGATCAGCGGTGATAGCGACTATCAGGCGCTGTTTGCAAAGCTGGCTGCCGGTGCAGTTGTGAAAAACGTTACGGTCGAGGGAAAGGTGACCGGTAAGAAATGTGTAGCAGGCATTGCTGGACAGGCTACTGATGCAACGATAACTGGCTGCGCGAATAAAGCTGATATTCTGGCTACCGACCGTTATGTAGGGGGCATTGTCGCTGAGTCGAAGAATACGAGTATCAGCAATTGCTACAACACTGGAACGATTTCCAGCGATCGAAGCGATAAGGGCGTGTGCTTAGGCGGCATTGTAGGAAATGCTACAAATAACACCGGCGGAGGAACAACGGTTACAAATTGCTATAGCATAGGGACAATTTCTGCAACTGCGGATACATCGAATTACGCCGCTATCGCCGGTTGGTGCTACAACTCCACCGTGACGAATTGCTACTATCTGGATACCACGGCATCTGCCGGTGCCAACGGCAATAGCCAGACGGCAACGTCAAAAACCGCCGATGAAATGAAATCCCCCGCGTTTGCGGCTTTGTTAGGGGATGGCTTCATGGTCAAGAGCGGGGACTATCCCGCCCTCAGCTGGGAGACCCCCACCGCGGCGGTACGCTTTACCATTGCTCCCGCGAATGCCACGCTCGAAATCAACGGCGGCACTTATACCGGCTCCACCACCGTGGCGCTGCCTGCCGCCGATGCACCGTATTCCTATACCGTGTCCTGCCCCGGCTACACGCAGCAGACCGGCAGCGTGACCGTGACCGATAAGGACAACCCCGTGGCTGATCCTGCCAATGTTACTGTTACGCTGGCGGAGGATGCTGCACAGTGGGTCACCGTGACCTTCACCGTGACTCCGGAGAATGCCACGCTCACCCTCAAGGACGGCGAGACGCAGGTTGCGCCCACCGAGGGAACGACCTATCAGATGCTGAAGGGTCACGCCTATACTTACACCGCCGAGACGACCGAGGAGGGCTATGAGCCCGCCTCCGGCACCGTGACTCCCAACGAGAACAGCACCCAAACCGTGGCGCTGAAAAAGGTGCAGAGCATTGCGGTGACCAAGGCTGCCACAAAGACGGAGTACTACAAGGGCGATGCCGAACTTGACCTGACCGGCATGGTCCTCACGGTGAACTATGATGGCACCAATGAAACCCGCACCATTGAAGGCGACTATGCCGCCGCCGGTGTGACCTGTGAGGGCTTTAGCACCGAAAATCCTACAGATAGCCAAATCGTCACTGTCAAGTACAGGGGCAAAACCGCCACCTTTACCATCAAGGTGAAGGACGCAATGCTCTTTGCTGACTTTTTCACGGGACTCAATGGCATTGCCACAGCGCAAAACAGCACCTCCTACAAATTTGAGCCGGTGCTGCTGGATGGCGGTTATGTCCTGAAATCCACCAATGAAAAGAAGGGCAACACCACCTCCAGTCTGACCCTGACCTTTGCCAAGGCTGCCCAGTTGACCTTTGACTGCAAAACCGACTCCGAAAAAAATTATGATGGCCTGCGCGTAGATATTAACAATCAACAGGGAAACCAATTTGGTTCAACCGGCGGCGGATACAGTGGTGAAAAGCAAGATTGGAAAGAGTTTTCCATCGCTGTAAATGCCGGGGATAAGGTCACCGTAAACTACCGAAAAGATAGCAGCGGGGACAAGGGGCAAGATTGCATTTGGCTGCGCAATTTCCGCGCCGAGGTGCTGCCCACCGTGCGCTTTGATGTCAAGGATGCGGCAGGAACGGCAATTGATGCCACTGTGACGCTGAAAAAGGGCTACACCGGCCTGACAGCGGGTACAGACGGAAGTTATGCCCTGACAGTTGGCGAAAAATACACCTATACGGTGGAAAAGAAAGGCTACGAAAAGGTAACGCAGGAGTTTACCGCCCAAGAGGGGAACAACACCATTACCGTTACCCTTGTCAAGCTGCCGGTCATTACCCTGAAGTTTACCCCCGATGATGCGGCGGTAACACTGAAACAGGGAAACACCACCGTTTACAAGGAGTCTGCGGACAGCGAAAAAGGCAAGAATGTCTATATCGCTGCCAAGAATACCGACTACACCTACACCGTCAGCAAGTTTGGCTATGAGACGGCCACCGGCACGATCAGTGTTGCGACCACCGATGTGAACAAGACCGTCAAGCTGACCGAGTTGGCAAAGCAGACGGTGACCTTCAACATCACCAAGCCGGAGGGCGTGAACGCCGAACCGACCATCACCGTCAAGTCCGGCAGTATCACCGCCTACACGGGCAGCGGCGCGAACTGCACTCTCCCCGCCGGGGACTATACCTACACGGCCAAGTTGGATGGCTGCGATACCTTGTCTGGGAGTTTTGTGGTCAAGGCTGCCAAGACCATAGGCCTGGAGTTCGTCAAGTCGCTGACCTTTAACGATTTCTTTGCCGGCCTGGACGGTATCACCGCCGAGAACGGCACACGATATGGCTTTGAACCGGTACGGGCTGCTGGTGGGAACTATTTGGAGAGCAATAGAAGGAGTTACGGTGCGACTTCCTTGACCCTGACGGCGACAGAGTCCCGCTTGGTGTCCTTCCGGTATCTTGCAAAGGGAAATAAAGCCGAATATTCATGGGAAGACGATTCTGCCTTTACCGTGAAAAAGGGTACTACTCTGCTGACAGCCTACGAGGAGAACGGTTGGAAAACCTTTAGCACGGTGTTGAATAAGGATGAAAAACTCACCTTGTCTTTCAGCGAAAGTGGCAGCAGTTACTATGTCCGGCTCAAGGATTTTGCCGCCGCCGCAGCCCACACCCTCACCCTTAACACTCCCGACGGTGCAACGGTGGTGCTGAAGGACCGTAGCGGCGCGGAGATCACCGGCAAAAACGGCGCATACACCGTTGCCGCCGGTACCTATGCCTACACCGTCAGCAAGTTCGGCTACGAGACCAAGACGGGGAACATCACCGTTAGCGCCGATGTGAACGAGACCATCACGCTGAGCGAACTTGCCACCCGTACCCTGACCTTTGCCGTAACTCCGGCGGACGCCACGGTGACCGTGACCCACCCCGTGGGCGGCACGATCACAGCAGACGAGAACGGCGCATACATCGTCTACGCCGGCGAGACGTATGCCTATACCGTCGCCAAGGCGGACTATATCACGGTCAGCGGCAGCTTTACCGCTGCCAAAAACGACACCATCACGGTAACACTGACCTATGCCGGTGAGGGATGGGACGGCACGACCAAGACCGCGCCCACGCAGGACGAGAGCGGTGTCTACCTGATCGATACCGCCGCGAAGCTGGCCTGGTTTGCCGATGCCGTCCAAAACGGGCAGAGAGATATCAGCGCCAAACTCACCGCCAACATCAACCTCAACGGCAAGACCTGGACGGCCATCGGCACCAGTAGCAATAAGTTCGCCGGCACCCTGGACGGCGATAATTACACCGTTAGTGGACTCGTTACAACCGGCCTTGTGGGGGAACTTGCAGAGGGCGGCGTAGTTGAAAATCTGCGTGTGAATTGCGCGATTGTCAGTACTTCGTCGCTTTTGGGAGGTGTTGCCAATTCCAGTGCAGGAACGATACGGAACTGCATGGTCAGTGGTAGTATCACGTTCTCCAGCGGGGGATATAATGGCGCATCGGCAATCGGCGGCATTGCTGGACGGAATACCGGCAACGGTGTGATTAGTGGTTGCGTTAGTAGGGCTGTCGTCAAGGATGCTTACGATAATAGTACATATGGTACATCCGCATCTTTGGGAGGCATTGCCGGATATGCATACGGTGTTGTCGAGAACTGCTATTTTACCGGTACTCTCGCGGTAAAAAAGACGCAGCCGAATAAGATTATCAATCAAAAACGCGGCGGCCTTGTAGGCGAACTGAACGCTAATGCAGAGCTCAAGGGTTCCTATGTGGCAGGAGAGTTCGCAATAGCAGATGAGAGTAAGTTCGGTGCGGTGGTAGGCAAGGTGAACTCCGGCGCCACCATCACCAACTGCGCTTATCTGGACACCGTCGCACCACAGGCCGCGGCGGATGGCACCACCAGCGGCATGACCGCCCATACCGCGGACTATATGCGCTCCGCGGAGTTCGCCGTGGACATGGGCATGAATCAGGATGACGGTACCCTCAACGGCGGTTTCCCCGTTCTGCCCTGGCAGGGCGGCACCGTGCTCTCCGCCGACGACCTGCGGGCCGTCAGCCAGGCCCAGCAGAGCCTGTCCCTGCGGGGCATGAGCGCCGCCGACGCCGCCAAGAAAGCCAAGGCCGACTGGTACGCCGAGAATGTGCTGGGACTCTATGACCTTGAGAACTATAACGATAAGGCCGACCTCTGTGAGCAATACGGCATCGAAGAGCCCGGCGAAGCGGTCACGGACCTGCACGACTACTTCCTGACCGCCCTGCAAAAGCACTTCTATAAGGAACTGGGGCTCGATGCCGAGAATGCAGACCTTCTGAAGGCCGATGCCACCGGCGTCTACCAAATCAAGGGCATCGAGGCTGTCACAGTCATGCTGGACGATATGGAGAGCGACGAAAAGGTGCCTTGCGGCTGCACCACCAGCCTGATACTGCCGTCCACCGTACAGGTAACGGTGAACGGCGCGGAAAAGACTGTTGACATTGACTGGAAAAGCGACAACGGCCTGGTGACCGTGAAGGACGATGGGACTGCCGCCATCACCGCGCCTGCCGGCGGCAAGGCTACTGTCACCCTCAAGGCCACGCTGACCTCCGGCAGCGAGAGCAAGGTCAAGACCTTTACCCTCTGCCTGTGGTCCAAAGCGGCGGAGCAACAGCAGACACTGGACGACATCGCCGCCGTGATCACCGCACGCAATGCGGCGGTGCGGCCTTTGCAGGGGGTGGGCCTCTACAACGACACCACCGACGCCAACGGCAAGGGTGTTGAAAAAGCCTTCCGCCGCCTGCTGGAGGAGATGGGCTACGAGGATGTGGCAGACAAGGCTGTCATTACCTATACGGACGGCAGCGCTAAAGCCAGCGGTTTTGACGGTGCGGCACATAAGTACATCACCGCGAACGGCGATGTCAAGTTCTTTGACGGCGCTGTCCAGCTGAAGGAGGCGTATTACGCCGGCCTGGAGTTCAAAGTCGCCTACGGCGGTGCGGAGAAGACTATCACCACCCGCGCGATCGTGGGCCGCAGCTTTGACGATGTGCAGGAACAGCTGACGGAAGCTGCCAAAACGCTGACCTGGGAGATGATCCGCGGCGAGAACACCAACGAAGCGGAGACGAACACCACCGGCGCCTGGGATCGCCACGCCGTGGTTGGCGGCATTACCTCCAATTTGACGTTGCCCTACAGCATCTCCGGCCGCTACGATATGCAGGTCCAGTGGGCTGTTGTGGATGTCGCGGAAGACTCCAACTGCCTGTATATCAGCAGCGATAAAGACAGCGCCTCCGGCGTGGGCAACATTGTCCGCCCCGTGCGGCCTGCCGAGGGTGAGCTGCCCGAGGATGCCGGCAAGGAAACTTTGATCGCCCGCGTGACCTATACCGACTTTGACGACGATCCGTATATAAAGGAGCATATCACGGGGCAGAACGGTGTGGAGGTCTATGCCGACGTGTTCTTTGACATCACGGTAGCGCCCTTTGACATCGACGCCACCAACGAGATGCAGACGGCCCTGACGGACAACTATCAGTCTCTGCTGGTGGACTTCGTGGACAAAACGACGAAGCCCGATCTCAGCAAAGTCGATGCCGATTTGCAGATGCCCCGGCCCTATCTGCTGCAGCAGGAGGGCATCATGACCGACAGCTATAACCAGAAGGTCACGATGGTGAGCCTCACCCCGGACGTGCTGGGCTTCAATGGCTATCACGCCATGGTCTACCGCCCGCTGCCCGGTGAGGAAGCGGCAGAGGCCAGATACGTGGTCACTATCACCACCCGCAGCTCCGGCCAGCTGCTGGCCCGTCAGGAGTTCAACTTCACCATTCAGCCTTTTACCCAGCAGGAGTTGGATGGCGCTGCCGCCTTTATGACGGAGGCGCGGACCGAGAACGCCTACTGGGACGGTATCAAGAACAAGAATACGGATAAGACCAATGTCACCTCCGACCTGTATCCCTTCGCGGAGATCTGCAAAAACAAGGACGGCACGCTGGAATACGTCCGCGGCACGGTGAATATGACCTTCGACGGCATCGAGGCCGACGATATCCCCGGCTGGCTCGATACGGAGAAGTACCGCTGCTTCCGATCCTCCCGACCCTCCGTCATCGAGAATGAGCTCCTGCGTGTGCACCGGCCGGAGTACAATACGACAGTTACGCTGGACAGCGTCCTGACCTACACCAAGTACGCCCAGTACTGGGAGAAATTCGGCCTGAACGGCACTGAGGAGACAAAGGAGAAGTACAAGCTCTTCGAGCAGTTCTACAAGCAGCCGGTCAGCGTTGATCTGACGGTCACGGGCCTGACGGAAAAAGATGATCCCAACGAGAACGCAATGATCACCGTCATCGTCCAGGTGGACGACTACAGCGAAAACGGCCACAGCTTTACCGGGACCAACTACACCTTTACCGGGAAGGCCAGCAATGACTGGACGGCCTGGGATGCCGTCAAGGCCTGCCTGGACAATGCCAAGTACGAATATACCGGCAGCGGTGCGTATCTCAAGAGCATTACGGACACAAAGGACCAAACACTGGGCGAGAAGGATGACGGCAAGTCCTCCGGCTGGATGTTCGGCGTCACGCCGGCCCAGGGTGAGGAGACGCTGCCCAACACCACGCTGGATGCGACCTTTATCCATGACGGCGACACTGTCCGCCTGTTCTTCACGAACAAGTATATTCCCGTGGACCCCGATGAGCCTGTGGATCCCGGCACGGAGGTCCCCAACTTTGACAAGGTGTACGCCGACACCAAGAAGTACATCCAGAACAACGTGCCCGCACCCGTTGTGGCCAGTGACCGCGGCGAGTGGGCGGTGCTGGGCCTGGCCCGCGCCGGCGTGGAGCTGTCCGAGGCATATATCGCGGCCTATTATGAGAAGGTCGTGGCCTATGTAAAGGCGAACATCGGCTCTGACGGCGTTCTTGTCGATCCCGAGAGCCATAACCCCACCGTCACCGACAACGAGCGCATCATCTTGGCCCTTACCGCCATCGGCAAGGACCCCGCCAACGTGGGCGACAAAAACCTGCTGGCGGCGCTGCAGGACCGGAATATCATGCAGGTCACCAATACCAGTGACACGGATATCAACGGCCTGGTATTCGGCCTGCTGGCCCTCAACAGCGGCAACTATACCCAGGACAGCTACTGGCTGGTACAGGCCATCCTGACCCAGCAGAATGAGGATGGCAGCTGGAGCTCCAGCGCCGACACAAAACCCGTCGGCGACGTGGACATGACCGCCATGGCGCTGCAGGCGCTGGCGCCCTACTACAACGAGGGCGACGATACCACGGTGAATACCGCCGTCGATAAAGCGCTGCAATGGCTGTCCGCTAAGTACAAGGGCACGGGCTATACCAGTGCGGAAAGCTGCGCCCAGGTGGTGGTGGCCCTGTCCGCTCTGCAGCTGAACGCCAACAGCGACAGCAGCTTTGTCAAGACCGTGGATGGTGCGCCCACCAGCGTGCTGGGCGATCTGCTGCGGTATTACCTCGGCGAGAGTCAGGGCTTTAAGCATGCGGCCTCGGGCAAGACGGCTGACCAGAAGGCCACCGAGCAGGCCCTCTATGCCATGGCAGCCTACGAGCGCTATTGCCGGAGGACCAATGCCCTCTACGATATGACCGACGCCGTCTGCGCCCACAGCTTCGGCGATTGGCAGGTAGTCTCCCCGGCCACCTGCACGGCGGACGGCTCTCGCCAGCGCGTCTGCACGCGCTGCGGCGCGGTGGAGGTTCAGACGCTTCCTGCCGCAGGCCACAAGTTCGGTGAGTGGACGACCACCAAGAAACCCACCTGCACCGAGACCGGCACGGAGAAGCGCATCTGCACCGTCTGCTCCAAGGAGGAGACCCGCGTCATCGCTGCGTTGGGCCACACCCCCGGCACGGAGATGCTCGCAGACAAAGATGACCACTGGAACGTCTGCAAGGTTTGCCCTGCGGTGGTCAACAAGACCGGGCACACCTATGTGAACGGCATCCAGTGCGTCTGCGGTGTGGTGAAGTCCGAGGATGGTACACTGAAGCGCATCGAGGTATCTGACACTATTACAGTGCCCGATACCCTGCGGGATAACGAGAAGCTGAACAGCGAGGAAAAGATCAAAGCCGAGCTGCAGCTGCAGATCTCCAGGAAGGACAGCAAGAACACAGCGGAGAACACCGCGGTGTTTGATGTGCGGCTGATGATCATCACCACCGTGGACGGTGAGCAGGTGGAGACTCCCGCTACCAAGGCGGACTTGGTAAACGGCAGGATCACCGTGCTGCTGCCCTATCCTGAGGCTATTGCGGCCAATTACAGCAAGTACAGCTTTACCGTGGCACACCTTGTGACTATGGCGGACTGCGGCCTGGATGTGGGCACCGTGGAATTCCCCGCTGTTACCAAAACCGCCAGCGGCCTGCTGGTGACGCTGACCGGCCTGTCTCCTGTGGCCATCAGCTGGACGGAGTCCACCAACCACTATTACTACAACCCCACCGCGACGCCGGACAAGACCGACTCCGCCAACACGGCGGACGACAGTCAGATGGTGCTGTGGCTGGGCAGCGCGGCCCTGGCGGCGGCAGCCGTTGTGGTGCTGACCCGGAAGAAGCGCGTTTCCAAGTAACAACAGAACAGCCGACGCAGAGGCGCGAAAGCGCCTCTGCGTATGGCGCTTTTATGAGGAATGAGAGATATGAAGAAAAACCACCGATTTTGGCTGTTGGCGCTGGCACTGTCCCTGCTGCTGACCTGCGCCGCCTGCGGGAAAAAGACCGTATCGTACGCCACCGGCAACATTCCCACGGCAACGCAGGAGCAGACCACGGACACCAGGAAGAACGACACAGCTGAAACGGGCACCACCAAGGCTGACGGCAAGCAGGACGCGGCAAAGACTGAGGATAAGACCGCGGACGATAAGAAGCCTGACAAGCAGAAGTCGGCTGATGATGCCAAAAAGGCCGAGGAGGACGCCAAAAAGCAGGAGGAAGCCAAGCGCCTGGAGGAGCAGAAGCGGCTGGAAGAAGAGAAGAAACAGCAGGAACAGGAGCAGCCTTCTGCGCCGGACCCGGACCCTGCGCCTGCACCTGACCCTGCGCCGGCGGCATCCGTATCGCTGTACATCTCCTGCGCCACGGTGCTCAATAATATGGACAAGTGCTCCGACAGCGTGAAGGGCCTTATCCCCGCCGACGGCGTGATCCTGTCCGCCACGGTGACCATCACCGAGGGTGAGTCTGTCATGTCCGTACTGAAGCGGGCCTGCGGTGACGCGGGTATCCCGGTGAGCTCCAGCGGCAACTATGTCAGGGGCATCAACGGCCTGTTCGAAAAGAACGTAGGCAGGAGCTCCGGCTGGATGTACTGCGTGGGGGGAACCTTCCCCAGCTATGGCGCGGACAGCTATACGCTCTCCGGCGGCGAGAACATCCAGTGGCTCTACACCTGTAATATGGGTGCAGACGTGGGCAATACCTACATGGGCTGACAAAAGGGCGGCTTTTGCCGCCCTTTTTCCGCACGCAGGATTGACGTATCCCCTGGCGGCAGGGTATAATTAAAAGGTTAAGACATCATGTATGCAGGAGGTGATCCCATGGACGATACGCTGCGCACTTGCCATCCGGCGGTGAGCTTTGCCTATTTCGCCCTGGTCATCGCCTGCGCGATGCTGCTGATGCACCCGGTGTGCCTGGTTCTGTCGACGCTGGGCGGCGGGTGGTATGTTGCCCGTCTGCTGGGCGGCAAGGGCCTGCGCCGCCACCTGCTGTGGCTGCTGCCCATGGCCCTCCTGGCGGCGGCGGTGAACCCCGCCTTTGTCCACCAGGGCGTCACCATTCTGGCTTATCTGCCCTCCGGCAATCCTTTGACGCTGGAGAGCCTGCTCTACGGTCTGGCCGCCGGCGCCATGCTCAGCGCCGTGGCGCTGTGGTTCGTCTGCGTCACCGATGTCATCACCTCGGACAAGGTGGTGTACCTCTTTGGCCGCGTCATCCCGGCGCTGTCCCTGCTGCTGAGCATGATCCTCCGCTTTGTACCCCGCTTTGTCCGCCGGCTCCGCGCCGTGGCGCAGGCCCAGCGGCATCTGGGCCGTGATACCCAGACCGGCGCCCCGGTCCGGCGCGTCAGAAGCGCCCTTCGTGTGTTCTCCATCGTTGTTACCTGGAGCCTGGAAAGCGGGCTCATTACCGCCGATAGTATGCGCTGCAGGGGCTATGGCCTGCCGGGGAGGACCTCCTTCTCGCTCTACCGCTTTGACCGGCGTGACGGTGCCGTCGCCCTCTGGCTGGCCTTCTGCGGCCTGTATCTGCTGGGCGGCGGTCTGGCCGGCGGCTTGCGCTTTCAGTATTACCCCATGCTGCTCAGCGGCCCCGTCACACCGCTGACGGTCAGCTTTTTCGCCGTTTACGGCCTGCTCTGCTTTACGCCGGTGCTGCTGGACGCCCTGTCCCGGCGCCGCTATCTCGTCCGGAAAGGAGGGACTCCCCGTGCCTGAACTGCTGCGTTTGGAGCATTTTGGCTTCACCTACCCCCAGCAGCCCCGCCCCGCGCTGGCGGATGTGTCCCTCACGGTCCGTCAGGGCGAGTTCTGGGTCCTCTGCGGCGCCTCCGGCTGCGGCAAGACCACGCTTCTCCGCCAGCTGAAGCCCGCCCTGCGTCCCCACGGTGCGGCCGAGGGCTGTATCCTCTTCGACGGTCAGCCGCTGGATGACCTGCCGCCCCATCAGCAGGCCGCCAATATCGGCTTCGTCCTCCAGTCTCCGGAGGAGCAGACCGTCACCGACAAGGTCTGGCATGAGCTGGCCTTCGGACTGGAGAGCCTGGGCTGCGACACGCCCTCCATCCGTCGCCGCGTGGCGGAGATGGCCTCCTTCTTCGGCATCCAGGACTGGTTCCATAAGAAAGTGGACGAGCTCTCCGGCGGCCAGAAGCAGCTGCTGGCCCTGGCCTCGGTCATGGTGCTCCAGCCCCGTCTGCTGATACTGGACGAGCCCACCAGCCAGCTGGATCCCATTGCCGCCGCCGACTTTTTGCAGACTGTGGGCCGCCTGAACCGCGAGCTGGGCATCACCGTCCTCCTGACGGAGCACCGTCTCGAGGAGGCGTTGCCCCTGGCCACCCACGCCGCCGTGCTGGACGGCGGCCATCTCCTCTGTGCCGGCGCGCCGGAGGCGGTGTGCCGTTCCCTGCGGGGCCGCGGCCACGATATGTTCCTGGCCATGCCCGCCGCCGTCCGTATCTGGGCCGGGGTGGACAGCGACGCGCCCTGCCCCATCACCGTCCGCGAGGGCCGCGATTTCCTGTCCGGCTGGTGCGATGAACACCCCCTGTGCCCGCTGCCGCCGGAGCCGGTGTATCCCGCCGGGGATACCGCCCTTGCCGGCGCGGGTCTCTGGTTCCGCTATGAGCCGGACCAGCCGGACGTGGTCCGCGGTCTGGACCTTCAGGTCCGCCGGGGAGAGCTGCTGGCCCTGCTGGGCGGTAACGGCGCGGGCAAGTCCACTACCCTGGGACTGCTGTCCGGTGCGCTGACGCCCCAGCGGGGCACCGTGACCCATACGGGCCGCATCGGCGTTCTGCCCCAGGACCCACAGGCTCTGTTCGTGAAAAACACGGTCCGTCAGGACCTGTACGAGTCCTTTGACGGCACGGACCTCCCCAAAGACCAACGTGACCGCCGGGTAGAGCAGGTGACGGCCCTTTGCCGCCTGACCGAGCTGCTGGACCGTCATCCCTATGACCTCTCCGGCGGCGAGCAGCAGCGGGCCGCCCTGGGTAAGGTGCTGCTGCACCAGCCGGATATCCTGCTGCTGGACGAGCCTACCAAGGGCCTGGACGCCGCCTTCAAGCAGTCCTTTGCCGCTATTCTTTCCGCGCTGACCGCCGCCGGCACGACAGTGGTGATGGTCAGCCACGACGTGGCCTTCTGCGCCCGGTATGCCCACCGCTGCGCCCTGTTTTTCGACAGCAGCATCGTCGCGGAGGGCACACCCCGTGACTTCTTCTCCGGCAACAGCTTCTATACCACTTCCGCTAACCGTATGGTCCGGGATTTCTGCCCCTGTGCCGTCACGCCGGAGGACGTGATCGCGGTCATCGGCGGGACCGTCCCGCCCCAGCCGGGGGTGCCTGCCGCCTGG